>ERZ778516.596-NODE-596-length-30083-cov-5.469662_pt1 | contig 30083 bp, 26 predicted proteins | sample MGYA00510342_ERZ778516 | MGnify/ENA primary metagenome ERZ778516 (study PRJEB29527, sample SAMN07138961) | mouse gut metagenome | material: feces | host: mouse | place: China:Nanjing | collected 2016-01-25 ... | reverse complement strand
CATCTCAAAATCTCCTAAAATTTAATATAAGCTAATTTCCAACACTTACTTATTTTTACAGAATGATTACAGGACAGATAAAATCGCATATTGACCAGATATGGGAAACCTTCCTCCGTGGCATGGTCGAACTCCAAAAGATGCTCGCACATGGCTGACCGACACCAGTTCCGTGCCGATTGGCATGACTATAATGAAGGAATATTCTTCATTACGGTCCGTTGCGACCAAAAGATACATTATTTCGGAGAGATACGAGGTGGGAAAATGATTCCTACAGATATAGGACATATCATGAAGTCAACAATAGACGAAGAGACAGATCATTTTCCAGAGGCAGAAGTCTGGAATAGCGTCGTGATGCCCAACCACATCCATTTGGTAATCTCCGTAGGGACGCGCCATGGCGCGTCCGCATCGTCCCCCATTTTGTCAACATCCCAGTCACAAAACAATTACGGATGTCTGAAGTCAAAGCGACATGAACCATCAGAAGCCAAAAATTTTCACCACAACAGCAGATTGGCAGTAATAGTAGGACAAATAAAGAGCACAGTTACCAGAGCTGCGAGAAAGCAAAACATAGAATTCGGCTGGCAAGAGAGATTTCATGAGCATATTATTCGCAGTCAGCATGCATACGCGAATATTATGCATTATATCGATGCGAATGTTGAAAATTGGTGTTACGACCGGTTTAATCCAAACCACATTGACAACGCGGACGCGCCATGGCGCGTCCCTACAAACTGCAACGATTATGAATCATAACTGGAAATATATCACTTCAAACGAATGCTTCTCTACAATTACACCTAAGTGTAAAATAGAAAAGAAGAATTATTCTTCCGGTAGTCTGATACCTGTTATATCGCAAGAGGAAGACTTCATAAAGTTGGAGAATTTGTCTTATTGCTTCATAAAGCGATTACTGCGGCATGACATTTTAGAAGGGGGATGTACCGTCAGGCACATCCCCCTTGTGGTTTTATCGTATGGAACGGATGAACCGTTCATGCGGGTTTCAGGTCATATCAAAGGTGGCGTTTGGGCTTTATGTCGAGTTTCACGGGCTTGATCATGTTCTCGGGAGCGAGAATCGTGTCAAGGTCTTCCTTGCTCAGGATGTCGTGTTCAAGCACAAGGTCGTATACGCTCTTTCCGGTGGCGAGAGCCTCTTTGGCAATCTTGGTGGAGTTCTTGTAGCCGATTACCGGGTTGAGCGCAGTCACGATACTGATGCTGTTGCGGGTCTGGGTGCGGCAATGCTCTTCGTTTGCCGTGATTCCTTCGATGCATCTGATTCGCAGGGTCTCGAATCCGTTGATCATAAGGTCCACAGACTCGAAGTCGCATTGAGCCATTACCGGCTCCATCGCGTTCAGCTCCATCTGTGCTGCGTCTCCTGCCATGGTGACGCAAAGTTCGTTGCCCATCACTTTATAGCATATCTGGTTCATGACCTCCGGAATGACAGGATTTACCTTACCCGGCATGATAGATGAACCGGGCTGCATTGCAGGAAGGTTGATCTCGCCGAAACCGCAGCGCGGTCCGCTGGCAAGGATACGCAGGTCGTTGCATATCTTGTTGACTTTAACAGCTACACGTTTCAGAGCTGCGGCATATCCTACAAGGCAGGATGTGTCGGAAGTTGCTCCTACAAGGTCTTTGGCGAGCTTGATATTCCATCCTGTAATCTTTCCGAGGGCGGCGACGCATTTTTCGGCATAGCCGGGTTCGGCGGTGATGCCTGTTCCGATTGCCGTGGCACCCATGTTCACAGTAAGGAAGTCGGCGGCAGCCTCGTCGAGATGCAGGAGTTCGTCTTCAAGAATTGAAGCGAAACCGCTGAAAGTCTGTCCTAAAGTCATAGGCACCGCATCCTCCCACTGAGTTCTTCCGATCTTTACGATGTGTTTGAACTCCTCGCTCTTCTTGCGCAGAGACTCTATCAGCACCTTGTAGTGTTCCACAAACTTTAGGTGAGTGTAATACATGCCGATATGTATCGCTGTAGGATAGGCATCGTTGGTTGACTGGGCACAATTCACGATATCGTTTGGTGAGCAATATTGGTATTCACCTCTTTTGTGTCCCATGATTTCGAGGGCACGGTTTGTGATTACCTCGTTGATATTCATGTTGGTGGTAGTGCCCGCACCTCCCTGGATCATGTCTACGGGGAACTGTTCATGGTGCTGACCTTCGATAAGCTCCTTGCAAGCCTGAACGATTGCGTTAAATTGCTCATCGCTGATAAGACCAAGCTCGTGGTTTGCAACGGCAGCACCCCATTTGGTGATTGCGAGTCCCTTGATGAACAAGGGGTAATCTTTCAGGTGAAACTTGCTGATTTCAAAATTTTCTATTCCTCGAAGTGTCTGAACACCATAAAGAACTGAATCAGGAATCTCGCGTGTGCCGAGAAGGTCGGATTCTTCGCGAAATCCTTTTTTAGATGTGGTCTCCATTGTAAAAATGTTTATGGTTTATATTTAAGGTATAATCTCTATTGTCATTCCGTGTCTTTTGAAACAAAGTTTGCGAGGCGAGGAATGAATCCACAAATATAATTAAAGATTTCTAATTGTAAAACGTTTAAAAACATAAAACGTTCCAAATATCATTTATTTTGTTTTATATCGGCTCTTGTCCGGTCAGACATGGAGACTCCGGACTCGTCATTGGCAGTCGAGTCCGGAGTCGTAAATATTTCCGGGAAATTGCATATAAGCGGATTTTCAACGCTTACTTGTCAGACAGTTTTTACTTTGCTTTTTTATACTCTTCGTAGTAACCGTCGAGAATAGAGCGTAAAGCCGATCCGATTTTCAGATAATCAATCTCGTCGAGGTTGGCGAGAGAAGCTCTGACTGACCAGCACGGACCGTCGAATCCACTGCCGTTGAGGAGAACAACAGAAGTCTGGCGGGCGAGACGCAGCACTATGTCTATCGGTTCGTAATTGGCTTTTAGCCAGTTGCAGAAGTCATCACCATATATCTTGCTTCCCCACAGCATAAGGTCGATCTCGCTGTAGTATCCTACGCGCAACGGATCTTCCATAAGCCTGAAACCGGTGCCTTTCCAAAGAGCTTCAAGACGGTCTTCCACCATATCCTGCATCTTCTTCTTATATACGTTTCGTTTGTCGAGCAGACACATCAGAGAGAAAAGCGACATCTGAATCTGCTGGGGAGTCGACAGTCCGGCGGTGTGGTTCAGTGCCACAGACCTGCTGTCAGCAACCATTCTGTCTATAAAGCGGATTTTCTCAGGGTGCAGCGAGAGGGATCCGTATCTTTTGTCAAGATCCTCAAGGCATTCCTTGGATTCCTGAGATATGAGCCTGTCGAATATGTTTTCCTTGGCGGCGGCAATAACCGCAAGACGCCATCCTGTGGCACCGAAATATTTTGAGAAGGAATAGACGCAGAGTGTGTTCCGTGGCAGCACATACATCAGGCTCTTGAAATCTTTGGCGAAAGTGCCGTATACGTCATCCGTTACGATCATCAGGTCAGGGTTGTCTTTCTTTACGACATCCACAAGATAGTCGAGACAATCCTGACTTAGCCTGTAGCTCGGCGGGTTGGACGGATTCACGAGGAAGACAAGTTTCATTTTAGGATCCCGCAGTTTATCCATCTCCTCTACGGGATATTGCCATGTGTGGTAGCCGTCTTTGTCTGTAGAGTCCGCGTAAATATTGGTTACATCAAAACTGTAGCGGTCAAGTTGCGGGATTTCTATATAAGGCGTGAAGATAGGAGCCATCAGCGCGATGGAATCACCCTTCTTCAGAAGGTGGTTTGCCTGCAGGGAGTCGAAAATATAACACATTGCAGCAGTGCCGCCTTCTGTTGCGAAAAGGTCATATTCCTTTCCAAGACCGGGTGCATTGTCGCCCATTTCCTGCGCCAGATATGCCTGTACGATCTTTTCTGCATTGACAAGCATCCTGACCGGGGTGGGATAGTGGTCGCCGATTATGCCGTCTGCCCATTCATAAGCCAGCGAATCGGCTGATATGCCGAGTTCAGTTTCCGCATAATCGATGGCATTCAGAAGAAGATGCGCGCCATGTCTCGCCGCATTGTCTTTAAGAAAGAGTTTCAGGCTGTCGCCCAGGCCTTCTTCAGGAGGCATTCCGGCAACGCCCGGTTTCGAATAGGCTTCATTGCGGCAAGTCTCCACAGCCCATACACCGAGAAGAAAAAACGCCTCGCGTGGAGCCGTGGCTATCCAGTTGGGGTTTCCACGCCCGGCGTTAAGGAATGTGTCGGTAGTGGTCTCCGACCCTTTTTTCGCCATCTTAATCAGCGTATCCTTGATTTCGAAAGGACTCATCTCTTCGAGTGCTTTCTCATATTCTCTGATCTGATCTTTTGTTTTCATAATACTTCATAAAACTGTTTTTATATTCTGAATTTACATGATAATGCCCATTATCACTCCCATAAGGATCAGCAGAGTATTGCCAATCGCATATGTCACGGTGTAACCCATTGCCGGGAGAGTGGAACCGAGCGAATCCTGTATGGCGCCGAGCGAGGCGGTAGTGACGCGGGCACCTGCGTTACATCCAAGATTAATAGCCGCCGGAAATTTAAAGATTTTGTCGCCGATCCATATGCCGAGAATCAGCGGAAGAGTAGTTGCGATCACACCGGCTACAAACAACATCCATCCCACCTGCTGTATGCCTTGCACGAACGAAGGTCCGGATTCTATACCTATCACAGCGATAAACATATTGAGTCCCATGTTATTTAGAATCCATAGCGAAGAAGTTGGAATCTTTCCGAAAGTCGGGTGTCTCGAGCGCAGCCAGCCAAGGACAAGACCGGCGATGAGCGCTCCTCCGCTTGTGGAGAGACTTACCGGTATACCGCCGAGATGAATCGTTATGGCTCCTATTATAGTACCGATGAAGATTCCGAGACCTACGAAAATCATGTCGGTCTGGTTTGTCGGTTTGTCTACATACCCGATTATGGAAGATGCTTTTTTGATATCCGCATCTCTTCCTTGCAGGGTCATGGTATATCCGCGGTGAAGTTCCGTCTTGGCGAGAACAGGAATTGAGGCTCCGTTTGCCGTCGTGATTGCGGATATCAACACACCGTTCATTTCCGGCATATGACGCAGGTCTTCTATTGTCTTTCCGTCAAGCTGCTTGCGTGCAATCATCACAGGAACTTTCTCTATCGGGAAAGAGAGCAGAGCGTCATCCGCGACTTCGGGACCTATCCATCCCTCGCCGCTGACGAGAGTCTCCCGGCGTCCGCTGACAACGATAATATCATTTTGCGAGACCTTGACATCACCGTCGGGATTGTCGATAAACTTGTCTTCCGTCCTTATACGTGCCACATATGCACGCATGTGCTCATCGGTGAAGTGTTGCTCGATTTCAGCTACAGTGCGCGGCGAGGAGAAGAAATCTCCTTTGACCTCGTAAGCGCGATATACCACCGGTCTCAATGCGTTGATATATGCCGGGTCGTCATCGACACCGCTGCTGTTCATCGATTTCTCAAGGTCTGCCGTTTCCTTTCTCACCTTTTTCAGACCGCCGAGCATTGCCGGACCGAGCGAGCCGAGAATCCATGCGGAACCGATCGTGCCGAATATATAGGTCACGGCGTAGCATACCGGTATTATGTTGCTCCATGCCGTTTTATCGGCAGCCGAGGCATTCATGTTTCCTATGGCGTCCTGCCCGACACCTATCACTGCGGAAATTGTCTGTGCACCGGCAAACAGTCCCAATGCCTCTCCGACATTATAGTGGAAAAGCAGGGCGACACCCCATGTCACGGCAAAGCATATCACACACATGACCACGGCAAACAGCACCTGTTTTATGCCAGTGCCTTTCAATGCCCTGAAGAATTCGGGACCCACACTGTATCCGATTGCAAAAAGGAAGAGTAGGAAGAATACTGATTTCACCGGTCCGGGAACAGGGATGTCGAGTTGTCCGACAAGAACACCGACAAGCAGAACCGAAGTGACATTTCCCAGCGAGAATGTCTTATACTTCAGTTTGCCTACAAGAAATCCAACTCCCAGCGTCAGGAAAATCGCAATCGCCGGGTTGTCTCTCAGCGTTTGTATAAAGCAATCCATAACTTAATGTTTTTTGTGTTTTTCAAAGCTATTCAGAAACAGTTGAAACTGACGGTTCCTGAAGCACTGCGGTAGCCTTGGAAACTGTTTCTTATCACGTGCATCCTGATTCTTCAGGTTCCGATGCAAGGCTGATGCAATGATATTTTTTTAACAAAAGGGGAAGAGGATTGGTTTTGTGGCGAGTCACGGTAGAGAAAAGAATTACGAATTTCTGCAAAAATGTTATTAAACATTAAAACGTTGCAAAACCATTTTTAAGATTTATAGTTTAATAATATGAACAAGTCACATAAGAATTGCAAAGATTTCTTAAAATGGCTTTTTGTGAAACCTTATATAAAAGCTATGCTGACACTACAACTTTTATTTGTTTTGGCTGCAATCATCGTCGGAGCGCGTCTCGGAGGCATCGGCCTTGGCGTCATGGGCGGTGTAGGAATGGCGATACTGGTGTTCGTCTTCGGTCTTCAGCCTACTTCACCCCCGATCGATGTCATGCTGATGATTGCGGCGGTAATTTCCGCTGCCGCTGCCATGCAGGCGGCAGGGGGACTGGATTATCTGGTAAAGCTTGCAGAGAAACTTCTGAGAAAGAATCCCTCGCAAGTCACTATCATCAGTCCGTTGGTGACTTATCTGTTTTCATTTGTCGCCGGTACGGGTCATGTGGCTTATTCGGTTTTGCCGGTGATCGCGGAGGTTGCCCGTGAAACGAAGATACGTCCAGAGCGTCCTTTGGGAATTGCCGTCATAGCCTCGCAACAGGCAATAACCGCGAGCCCGATCTCAGCTGCCACAGTGGCGTTGCTCGGTTTGCTCACCGGCTTCGACATCACTCTTTTCGATATTCTCAAGGTGTCTATTCCAGCTACGCTCATAGGAGTTATAATAGGAGCATTACTTTCAAAAAGAGTAGGTAAGGAGCTTCTGGAAGATCCTGAGTATCTTCGCCGTGTAGAGCAGGGTATGATTAAGGAAAACAATCTTAAATTCAACGAAATAAAGAATCTTGGCAGAGCAAAGCTCTCTGTTGTGCTGTTTTTGCTCTCAACTGTGCTTATCGTGCTTTTCGGCTCAATACCGGCAATGCGTCCCTCATTCAACGGAACCCCTGTAGACATGCCGGCGATTATCGAGATTCTGATGCTCAGCACCTGTGCCATCATTCTTCTCACCGGCAAGATCAACGGAATCGCCCCGACTCAGGGAAGTGTCTTCATTGCGGGAATGCAGGCAGTGATAGCGATTTTCGGTATAGCATGGATGGGCGACACGTTCATCAACGGCAATATAGCTGTGATCACAGAGGGTGTCAAGGGTTTTGTGACACAATGGCCCTGGCTCTTCGGAATCGCTCTTTTCGTAATGTCAATTCTTCTTTACAGTCAGGCGGCAACCGTCAGGGCAATAATGCCGTTAGGCATAGCACTGGGAATGAATCCGTGGATGCTTATAGCCTTGTTTCCGGCTGTAAACGGTTATTTCTTTATTCCCAATTATCCGACAGTGGTGGCGGCTATAAACTTTGACCGCACCGGCACCACCCGCATCGGCAAATATGTGCTCAACCATTCTTTCATGATGCCCGGACTTGTCGCCACGATAGCTGCGATTCTTACAGGTCTGCTTCTGATACAGATATATTGAGAACCTTGCATTATCTGAACCATAAAAACCAATAATCAACTAAAATAATCAAGTTATGAAAAATCTGAAAAAATTGAGCCTGCTGGCAGTAGTGTTGCTGACCTCTGTCGCCACGGCGTTCGCCCAGCAAAAACCGAATGTGTATATTCTTGCTACCGGCGGAACTATCGCAGGAACCGGCAAATCCGCCACGGCATCCGGTTATACGGCAGGCCAGGTGGCTATCCAGTCGCTAATCGATGCGGTGCCCCAGATGCAGGATGTGGCAAATGTCACTGGTGAGCAGGTTGTCAACATAGGCTCGCAGGATATGAACGACCAGGTGTGGCTTACTCTTGCCAAACGAATCAACGAGCTTCTCGCCCAGAGCAATGTGGACGGCATCGTGATCACTCACGGAACCGATACCATGGAGGAGACCGCTTACTTCCTCAATCTTACAGTGAAGAGCGACAAGCCTGTAGTGCTCACCGGCGCCATGCGTCCCTCAACGGCGATGAGTGCCGACGGACCTCTCAACCTGTATAACTCCGTTGTCACTGCCGCAGACCCGTCGTCAAAAGGGAGAGGCGTTATGATTGTGATGAACGGTCTTATCCTCGGCGCGCATTCCACACAAAAAATGAATACCACCGATGTGCAGACATTCCAGGCTCCCGATGCCGGTCCTCTCGGATATGTCTATAACAGCAAGCCTTACTACAACATGCAGACACTGAAAAAGCACACAACGGAATCAGTGTTCGATGTCACCAATCTTACGAGCCTTCCCAAAGTCGGAATTGTTTATGCATATTCGAATGTGGAGGCTGATGTAATGAATCCTTTCCTTACCAACGGGTATCAGGGAGTGATCCACGCAGGTCTCGGCAACGGCAACTATCACAAGAACATATTCCCTAAACTTCTCGAAGCCCGCAAGCTCGGCATAATCGTTGTTCGTTCGAGCCGAGTGCCTACCGGTCCGACAACTCTTTATGACGAGGTAGATGACGCCAAATATCAGTTTGTGGCATCCTGGGAACTTAATCCTCAGAAGGCGCGCGTGCTGCTTATGCTTGCTCTCACACGCACCAAGGACTGGCAGCAGATTCAGAAATATTTCGAAGAATACTAAAGTTTCAGTGACCTCTCCCCGTGCGTCCGGACTGCCGCGGACGCACAGGGAGCGTGAACTGACAACAATAGGCTGAAACAATCACATTTACCATAAATCTAAAACAAGATGAAACACACATCCATATTGTTTGCCAGCGCGGCAATATGCGCGTTGCCCGGAATCGCTCAGCAGGAGAGAACAAACAATTACAGAACCACAACTGAAGAGGGAATCATAGAAAGTATTGCCAACATTGAAAAGAAAACAGACAAATTCAATCTGTTTCTTGACATGCACGGCTCGTTCAATCTTGACTGGAACGGCTCGCATTTCAATGAGGCAAAGTTCAAGATGAACCAGTTGCGTATCGAAGCTAAGGGTAATATCAACGATTGGCTCAGTTACCGTTATCGCCAGCGTCTCAACAAAGGCGATAGCCAGAACGGCTACCGGGACAATGTGCTCAACAGCATCGATATCGCCGGAATCGGAATAAATCTCGACAAATGGTCATTCTTCCTTGGAAAGCAGTGTGCTGCATATGGCGGTATAGAGTTTGACATGAACCCGATCGAAATCTATCAGTATTCCGACATGGTTGATTATATGAGCAACTTCATGAGCGGTGTCAATGTCGCATATAATTTCACTCCAAGGCAGCAGCTTCAGTTCCAGGTGCTCAACGCCTACAATGACAGTTCCCGCGAGATGTATGGCAATTACACCAAGGCAAAGATACCATTGCTCTATACCGTCAACTGGAACGGTAACTTCAACGATGTCTACAAGACACGCTGGTCAGCATCGTTCATGAACGAGACAAAGGGTGAGCACATGTGGTATTTCGCGTTGGGTAACGATTTCAATATCTCCGACAAGGTTCAGGCATATTTCGACTGGCTGTATACACGCGAGGGCGTTGACCGCAAGGGCATCATCACAAGTATCGTGCAGCCTGACGGCTGGGAATCCACTACCGGCTACAAGACAGCCAAGACCGATATCATGTCTTTTATTCTCCATCTCAACTACCGTTTCCATCCGGCATGGAACATATTTGCGAAAGCCATGGCTGAGAACGAGGGGGTCTACAAGACTCATGAGCAGGAGGGTGCCCCGGGTCACATTGTGGAGGCAGGACGTTACCGCACCGCATGGGGTTATGTAGGCGGTATAGAGTATTATCCGCTCAAGGACCGCAACCTGCATTTCTTCGCTGCCTATGTCGGACGCACTTACAAATATTCTGATCGTGCGAAAGTATATGGTGCCGATGACTACTCCACAAACCAGTTCTCCGTAGGATTCATATGGCATATGCCAGTATTCTGACAAGCAATTTTCAAAACTGCCGAATAATTCTGTAAAAGCGAAGGAGATGGTGCGCAGACAAACGCATCGTCTCCATTGCTTTTTAGCCGCATTCCTGCGGAACCCATCTTGAAATAACCATTTATCTGTATATTCTGGCACCTATGCCAAGCATAAGGTTCTGTGGGTCTTTGAAATTGCCGAGGCGGTAGCCTGCGTTAAGAAAGATGTTGTCGGTAACGAATGCCTTGACAGTCAACATCTGGTAGAATCTCATCTCACCGTGCGGACTCAACAGGTCGTAGCCCAGACCTGCGCTTATTGCAAATATGGGCATTGTAAGTTCCGCTATGGCGGCAGTGCCGATTCTCAGCTGTTTCCCGAGTGGTGGACGGGAAAAAGTGGCTTCGTCGTAGTATCCCCCCTGCCAGTAAGGTCCGAGTCCTGCACTTCTGTCATATTGCATGTCGATTGCGAGTCCGGCGGTCAGCCAGCGGTTGATTTTTCGCATCGGAGACAACTGCAGTCCGCCCACACCATAGGTTCCCGGCAACAGAGTCTCTATCTCTTCAATAATAACATGCCGTTTGCGCCAGGCTCCGTATGCGAGGATGTCGAGAAGCCAGCGGGCTCTGTCGGCATCCTGTTTCATATAATCGGGTGCTTCGGCATACTGTATCCTGTTGAATACATATGAGGCTCCGAATGACAGACCGATGGTATTGATGCCGGAATTCGGGAATGAGGTGTTTCCGTTGGAGAAATGAGTTGCCTCAAAACCTAAAGAGAGTTGCCAGCGTGGGGCGAGCGCATAGGTAAGTTTCAAGCCTAACCCCATGTGTGCGGTTACTCTTGTAGAGATTGCCGAGTTAAGGAAACCGGCATCTCTGTCTCCGCTTCTGTCGCGCCAACCGAAAGCAGCGCCGAATCTCCATTCGTAACCGAGCCAGAGCCTGTTGCCGAAATGTTTGAATGGCGCGCCCTGATATACATATGCCGATACAGGTGTTCCGAGCAGACGCGAGGAGAAAAAGGTTCTTGTATCCACCCCTATCCCTTGATATAAGCCGTGATAAAGCATACCCTTCTCGGACTTCGGGTTGAAACAGAAATCAGTGCGGAGAGACGCGGACATGGCGGCATGCACCGGATGGGCATATATGTTGTCACCGGTCAGGAAAGAGTTTGTGGGCGCGACATAAGCAGGCGACAGTTCCACGCCGACACGCCATTGCATCGGGGAGGAGAATGCTCCCGGTATGGTGTCGGTGCCGGATATGCTGGCTTTTGCCGATAAAGCAGCCGACAATGTCAAGACGAATAATAGTTTTTTCATTTTTATAAGAGCCGGGGAGGTGTCAGACTCCGGATGCAAAATTAGGATATTTGGATCAAACGGCAAAATGGGTGTATGAGAAGAAAAAATTTTTAAGGGAATGGTGTGTAATTGAAAATTATTGTTAACTTTGCGGCTGAAAACGGTTGGCAGTTTGCCATCAAAAGGGAACCGGGTGAGAGTCCCGGACAGTCCCGCTGCGGTAAGTCTCCATATAGACTTCGGCAAAAATCACACAGAGACAGCAATATAAGAGAGCCTCTGCCACTGACCTCAGGGTCGGGAAGGCGTGCCGAAGTTGAGACAAGTCCGAAGACCTGCCGTTTTTGAGGAGTCATCCGGCATAGTGCCGGTGTGGTTTCTGGATATGTTGGTCACTCTTTCGAGGAAAAGAGAACATATGAAAGGTATTATTGAGTCAAAGAAATCATTAAAGAAAGCCGTTGTTATGGTTTTTGCCGAGATGTCAGTATGCATCCCGGCATTCGGTGTGTCTGTTTCCGAACGCACCGCATATGAGGCGGCGGACACCGCCGGCAGGAATCTGCAGGAATTCGAGGTGGTCTCGGAGCGGGTCCGCAGAGAGGTGACCAGCACGGCGCCGCTTTTCAACCTCACTGACGAGAGGATGAAGACGATGGGTGTGACCGACATTTCCGATGCCCTTCACCGTCTGCCCGGTATCAACATCCGGGACTATGGTGGAGCGGGAGGCATGAAGACCGTATCGGTGCGCGGCTTTGGCACAACCCATACAGGAGTTATCTACGACGGTATTGTCCTCAGCGACTGCCAGAGCGGCAAGATAGACTTGTCAAGATATTCATTAGATAATGTCGGTAGCCTGTCTTTGATAGTAGGCGATAATAGTGATATCTTTGTACCCGCGAAGGCTTCGGCATCTGCTGCATCAATCATTATTTCTTCTATGTCTGTTCCCGGTCCGATGGATTCATTGTGGCATGTCACCGGACAGATGCGATTCGGCTCATTCGGCACTTATAACCCTTATTTTAAGGTTGGGAAAAGCTTGACGCCAAAATTCTCGTTCTCGGTAATTGGAGAGTACACTCATGCGAAAAACGATTACCCATTCACATTGGAGAATGGTAAGCTTGTGACGCGCGAGCGTCGCAACAACAGCATGATGAATTCATGGCACGGCGAAATCAATACGCGCTGGAGGTTGACACCTGCATCAATGCTTGATGCAAAGGTGTATTATTACGACAACAACCGTCAACTTCCAGGTCCGGTTATCTTATACAATCCTGTTTGCCACGAAAAACTTCGCGACCGCAATTTCTTCGGACAGCTGACTTACAAAAACTTATCCCTATCTAAATTCTCATTTCAGGGCCTCGCCAAGTTTAACTGGGACGCATCTCTATATCATGATGAAGACGGGAAATATCCCGGCGGTATCCTTGATGAGGATTATTTCCAGCGCGAAGTATATGTGTCGGGATCGGCACTTTATGTGCCCACCGACAAGCTTGCGTTCAATTACTCCGCCGATTATTTTTACAATAATCTGACCACAAATCAGATGGAGGTTGTCGGTCCTTGGCGTCACTCCGTGTTGCAGTCGTTCACCGGAAAATTCCAGAACAGCTGGCTGCTTGCTACCGCCCGTCTCCTTTGGTCAATCTACGATAATGGAGTTAAAGAGGGCATAAGCTCGAAAGATGAGAACAAGCTGTCTCCCTCACTGAGTGTGTCTGTGCAGCCGATGCGCAACCGTCTCTTCTTTATACGGGCTTCATATAAGAATATCTTCCGTATGCCTACATTCAATGAGACCTATTATTTCCGTATGGGTAGCACCTCCTTGAAACCGGAAGACACCGATCAGTTCAATTTCGGATTGACATGGCAGTATAATTCGACTAATTGGCTGAATGCGCTTGTCCTGACAGGGGATGTATATTACAATAATGTGAAAGACAAGATTGTTGCTTTGCCTACTAATATGTTCATATGGACAATGACCAACATGGATAAAGCGAGGGCATTCGGTGCGGATGTAACGGCAAGTGCAACGTTCAATATTGCTCGTAGACAGAGTCTTGTGTTTGCCGGAAATTATAGTTGGCAGCGAGTGCAACCGCGTACGTCTCCTACTGATCCGGACTATAACAAGCAGGTGGCTTACACTCCGATTCATTCCGGAGCTGCATCTCTTAGCTGGGAGAATCCTTGGGTAGATGTTGTTGTTCACACCACCGGTGCGAGCGACCGTTACGGGACAAGTTCCAATCTCCCGATAACGAGAATCAAAGGATACATGGAGATGGGGGCAGCGTTGATTCGCTCTTTCAAGATAAAACGAAACACCATAGATCTCCGATTCGATCTGACAAATATTCTGGACACGCAATATGAGATTGTGGGTAATTATCCGATGCCGGGACGTGCTTGGAAATTTACAGTGACCTATAAATATAATTGAGAAACAATCTAATAACAATTAAAACATACAAAATGAAGAAATTTGCATTAATGCTTTTTGCAGCATTCATGGCTGCCGGTTTCACCGGCTGTAGCGATGATGACAACAAAGGTGAAGCAACCGAAACCGTCAGCGGTTTCTACACTATTAACGGAGGCAATATGTCAGGTAAAATTCCGGCATCCATTACTGCGTATGATTACGCGACAGGAACTGCCACAAAGGCTCTTGAAGACGCATTCTTCGCAGCCAATGAGATAGCTCTTGGCGAAGGTGCCCAGCAGGCTCTTGTCTATAACGATAAGATGTATATCGTGATGTATCGTTCTAATCTAATTTGGGTTGTAGAGCCAACAACACTTAAGATAATCACTTCTATCAAACCCGAAGGCGATGCAATGAGTCCTCGTGCTATCACAGCTAAAGATGGCAAACTATATTGCTCTATGTATACCGGTTATGTTGTCCGTATTGATGCCAAGACTGATGAGATTGATGGTACACTCAAGGTGGGTCCCAATCCTGATGGCGTTGCTCTTGCAGGGAATAAATTAGTTGTTGCCAATACAGACGGACAGAATTCTAAAAATAAATATGCCAATAATGGTATTTCTGTAATTGATCTGGCTACATTTACTCAAACTGAAATCAAGAATACTAAATTCGTCGGGAATCATCCGACGGAGGCTGTTTCAAATGGAACTGATGCGTTTGTGATAATGCAGGGTTCCTATACAGCACCGGATAAGGATGACTATGTGGCTCCTATAATAGTTAAGGTTACCGGCGCTTCCGAAGCAGATATAACTAAAGTTTGTGAAGGTTCATTGGCATGTGTTGCCGGTGATAAACTTTATGTCGCAATGGCACCTTTTGGTTTGGCTCCTGACAAAATAACGTACAAGATTTATGATGTCAATACATTTGCTGAAAGAGGTAATATGCTGACACAGGTTAAAGGACAAGACTCAGAAATAGAGTCTCCCAATGGCGTATTTGTGAATCCTGCAAACGGAGATATTATAGTATTGTCTTATTATTATGATTCTGCTTCAAACAAAGCTTTCACGAAAGAGCCATGCTATGCTAATATCTACGATGCTTCCGGCAACTTCAAGAAGAGAATTGAGTGTGGTGTCGGTGCTCGCGCCGTTACATTTATCAATGAGAAAATAGCTAAATGATAGTGGAATATAGATTGGAGGGAAAAAGGAAGATGCGAATCTTTCTTACCCTGTTTATAGTCGTGGCTTTCCTTGCGTCCTGCAAGGGAAGCCATGCTTCATCTTCTGCGGAAGGCGAGGGCGAGGTCTTGCCGATGAAATATGCGGAGAATCTGACTGTCCGCGAGTTCCCGGATTTCACGGAGGTGACGGTCAGAAATCCCTGGGACACGTTGAAAACGTTGCAGAAATATATCCTTGTGGAACGCGATAGCGAGATGCCTGCCGGTCTGCCGGAAGGGACAATAATCAAAGTGCCGGTGACCAACGCGCTGGTGTATTCAACCGTTCACAACAGTCTCATAACCGAACTCGGTGCCATAGACGCCATAGGAGGTATCTGCAATTCGAAGTATGTAAACGGCAAAGAGCTGCAGGCGCGTCTTGCCTCGGGGCGTATAGTCGACTGCGGTGTAAGCCTCAGTCCCGACCTTGAGAAGATAATAAAGCTGAAACCTCAGGTGATAATGCTTTCACCGTTCGAGAACAACGACAAATATGCAAAGGTGGGTGAACTCGGCATTCCGATCATAGAGTGTGCCGACTATATGGAGACCTCGCCGCTCGGCAGAGCCGAGTGGGTGCGCTTCTACGGAATGCTTTTCGGAAAACAGGATGTCGCAGACAAGATGTTTGCCGAGACTGAAAGCAATTATCTTAAACTGAAGCAAATTGCCAACGGACTGGCGATCAAGCCGAAGGTGATAATAGACCAGCGTTACGGTCAGGTATGGAATGTGCCGGGTGGTGTGTCTACTATGGGACGGCTTATCGAGGATGCCGGCGGCATAAACCCGTTTGCATCATATGAGCGGAGCGGCAGTGTGCCATTGGCACCGGAGAAAGTGCTTGCAGAGGCTCATGATGCCGATGTCTGGTTTGTGAGATATAATCAGGAGAAAGACAAATCGCTCAGGGAGCTGGGCAATGATGCGCCTGTCAATTCGCAGTTCAAGGCATTCAAAGACGGGAGGGTATATGGCTGCAACACGCGATATGTCAACTTCTATGAAGAGACTCCGTTCCATCCCGACCTCATTCTGGAGGACATGGTACACCTTATGCATCCGGAACTCAGCTCCTCCGCCCCGGCGCGTTATTACAGCCTTATGCAATAAATCCCCGGGTCTTGCCGTATCTTAGTTATGAAATTTGTAATCCTTTCAATATCGCTTGTGGCGTTGTTTTTCGCGAATCTGTTTGTGGGTTCGGTCGATATTCCTCCAGCGCAGGTGGTCGATATACTTTTCAATAATGGCGATCCTGACGGCCCGTTGCGATTTATCGTGGTGGGAAGCCGTTTGCCGCAGGCAATTACCGCAGTTCTTGCAGGCGCGGCGCTGACCGTGTCCGGACTTATGCTCCAGACCGCTTTCCGCAATCCTCTTGCCGGTCCTTCCATACTCGGCATTACATCGGGGTCAAGTCTCGGAGTCGCGTTTGTGATTCTTTTTTTCGGAGGGTCAGTTTCTGCCGCAGGTTATTCTTGGGGCGGATACGCGGCTATACTGGCAGGATCGTTTGCAGGCAGTATCGCGATCATGGGTCTGCTGCTCCTGTTTTCCATGTGGCTTAAAAATGACCTTATGCTGCTTATCGCCGGCATCATGACAGGTTATCTGACATCCTCGGTCATCACTCTTCTGAACTATCTTTCCACCGCCGAGGGGGTGCATGGTTATGCCATGTGGGGTATGGGTAATTTCAACGGTGTTGCCTTGGGTCAGATACCGTTGTTTTCTCTTGCTATAGTTTTTGGTCTGTTGCTCTCGATACTGATGGTGAAGCCTCTGAATGTGATACTGCTTGGAGAGAACTATGCGCTCAATCTCGGCATAAGCATGCAGACCGTGCGCAATCTGCTGCTGGTCACAACCGGATTACTCACCTCCGTGGTCACGGCATTCTGCGGACCGGTGTCGTTCATCGGACTTGCCGTGCCTCACGTGGTCAGGATGATCTTCCGCGTTGCTGATCATCGCGTGATTATTCCCGGATGCATTCTTACGGGCGGGGTGATAGGCTTGATTTGCAATCTTATATGTATTTTGCCGGATAACATAGTACTTCCATTGAATGGTGTGACTCCGCTTATCGGTGTTCCGGTTATCATGTACGTGATTTTTAAAGAGAGGTTCAAGAGAAGATGAAACAGGTTGAAACGATAAAAGTAAGGAACCTCACCACAGGTTATAGAAATTCCAAGGGGGACAAATGTGTCACCAGATGTCTTGACGCATCCCTTTATCCCGGAGAATTGACGTGCTTGTTGGGACCTAACGGAGCCGGAAAATCTACGTTGTTGCGCACGCTTGCCGGTTTTCAAAAACCGCTGTCAGGCTTTGTGGAGATAGCCGGCAGACCTCTTGCCGATTATTCGGGAAAAGATCTTGCCCGGACAATAAGTGTGGTGCTTACGGAGAAGCCCCTGCTTGACAATATGGATGTGGAGACACTTGTAGGGTTGGGGCGTGCACCTTACACCGGATTTTGGGGACGTTTAAGCGTTCGGGATAAAGATGCTGTGAATAATGCCATTTCCTTGGCAGGCATAGAACCGCTCAGATACCGGATGGTGCAGAGCCTCAGTGACGGAGAACGTCAGAAAGTCATGATTGCCAAAGCATTCGCACAGGAGACTCCCGTGATATTCCTTGACGAACCTACAGCTTTCCTGGATTATCCAAGCAAAGTGGAAATCATGCTTTTGCTTTATTCTTTTGCACATAAGATGGAAAAGACGATCTTCATGTCTACTCATGATCTTGATATGGCGATGCAACTTTCCGATCGCATATGGCTTATGGATAAAAAACTCGGAGTCAAGACAGGAACTCATGAAGAGTTGATACAGTCGGGAGATATGGAACTATATTTCGACAATCGCGGAATCTTATTCGATAAGGCAGACGGTCTCTTTAAGATTGATTTAAAGAAGAAAGAGGAACTGAGATTTAAATCTGATAATATATGAGATACAAGTCAGGTTTCGTAATTGCTGCGGTTTCATCTGGAAGTGGAAAAACAACCGTTACCAACGGTCTTCTCAGGGCTTTTAAAAACAGAGGTTTTAAGGTTGCGCCTTTTAAGACAGGTCCGGATTTCATAGATACGCAATTTCATAAGGTTGCGGCGGGAATGGAATCTGTCAATCTTGATGTTTTCATGTCGGATGAGCAACATGTTAAAAGTCTTTTCCAACGATATTCCGCTGGTAGCGATGTGCGTATTGTTGAAGGAGTGATGGGGTTATTTGACGGATATGACAAGAGAAAAGGTAGTGCAGCTCATATCGCAGAGCTTACGGGTTTGCCGGTGGTGCTCGTAATAAATGCAGCTTCTTCCGCCTATTCCCTGGCAGCTGTGCTTTCAGGTTTTAAGAATTTCGATAAGCGTATAAAGATTGCCGGGGTAATATTCAATAATGTCGCATCTGAAAATCATCAGCGACTTCTTAAATCTGCAGCTGAAGATGCGGGGGTGACACTTTTGGGATGCCTGAAGAGGAATCCGTATATGACAATGCCGTCGCGACATTTGGGATTGTCATTGGGAGATGACAACGTGATAGAAAGTTTTATAGATCGCGCTTCGGACGCGGTGAAGGTAGGAATTGATTTGGATTTGTTGTTGAGCCTTACGCAAATAGATAAAGACGAAAAGTCAGATGACACGCATGTCGCAGATAAATGTCATTTAATCTCCTGTCCTTCCCGCAAGATTGCTTTAGCATATGATGAGGCATTCAATTTTGTCTATACTGAGAATCTTAGATTGTTGGAGCAAAATCTTCGTTTCGGAGGGGAGATAATTAAATTCTCTCCTTTACGTGATACGCGTATGCCGGATGCGGATTTCCTTTATCTACCCGGCGGTTATCCCGAACTTTATGCCGCGAGACTTACGGCAAATGTTTCGATGCGGGAGTCGATTAAGGATTATATTGATCGCGGAGGATACGCGTTTGCCGAATGCGGTGGTATGCTATATCTTTGTGATTCGATTGATGGATATGAGATGTGCGGGTTGCTGCCTATCAAGGCAACGATGGATAACGCTCATCTGCATTTGGGTTACAGGACTGTAAAAACGGAAAACTTTACAATCTGCGGGCATGAATTTCATTATTCCTCCGTTATTGAGGATGGGACGCGGATAAAGGATTACACATATCCGGCACGGCAATATGACGTAAATGGTAAAGAGGTGGATACTCCTCTTTATCGCTATAAGAATGCAATTGCCGGATATACTCATATGTATTGGGGAAATAACGATATTAACGGATTATATGAGGATTTACACACGTAAGGGTGATTCTGGAACGACAGGAATACACGGAGGCATGAGGGTGCCGAAAACAGATATCCGTATCGAAACCAACGGCACTCTTGATGAACTGAACAGCATAATCGGGATTGTGAGAAGTTTTCTTGATGATGCAGAAAAGGATAATATACTTCGAGAGATTCAGGTAAACCTGATGACAGCGATGAGCATAGTTGCCACTCCTTCTGAATCGCGTGAAATAAATCCGCGTAAGTTACCCTACGACGCGGTAGAAGCATTGGAGATGAAACTTGATGCGATTACGGAGAAAGGTTGCATGGAGCAGGATTTCGTGCTTCCGGGAGGATGCCGGGCTGCGGCGTTCCTGCATCAGGCACGCACGGTTTGTCGTCGTGCCGAACGTCAGTTGTGGCGCTTGAATGAACAGGATAAGGTGGAAGGGGATGTAATGAGATATGTAAACCGTCTTTCAGATCTCTTCTTCGCGATGGCACGGGAAGTGAATTGCGATGAAGGGATTGATAACGAGAGGTGGAAACGATTCGGAAAAGCAGGATTATTTGAAGAATAATAATGGAGAAACTGAGACCTATAATGCTCGGAGGCACAGGGAGCGATGTCGGCAAAAGTGTGCTTGCCGCAGGGTTGTGCCGCATATTTTTGCAGGACGGTTATCATCCCGCACCGTTCAAGGCGCAGAATATGGCACTGAATTCCTATGTCACGCCTGACGGTCTGGAGATCGGGCGCGCACAGGCGGTGCAGGCTGAGGCGGCGGGTGTGGAATGCATGCCTGAGATGAACCCCGTGCTTCTCAAACCCTCGGGAAAAATGACCTCGCAGGTAGTGCTCAACGGTCTCCCCGTCGGCAACAAGGATGCTTATGAGTATTTCAGAAAAGAGAACAAGGAACCGTTGCGAAAAGAGGTGCATGCCGCCTTCGACCGTCTTTCCTCCCGCTATAATCCCATAGTAATGGAAGGTGCCGGCAGCATAGCGGAACTGAATCTGCGTGACTCTGACATAGTGAATATGTCGATGGCGCGATATGCGGGAGCGGCAGTGATACTTGTTGCCGACATAGACAGAGGAGGAGTGTTTGCCGCGGCATACGGTTCCATAATGCTTCAGACTGAGGAAGACCGCAGATATATAAAAGGCATCATAGTCAATAAGTTCCGTGGTGATGAAAAACTCTTTGAAAAGGGTCGCCGCCAGATGGAGGAAATCTGCGGAGTGCCAGTAATAGGAGTTGTACCGTATCTCGATGATATTCATATCGAGGAGGAGGATTCTGTATCGCTGATGAAAAAATCTTCCGTTCACACAGAGGAAAACATGATTAATGTGGCTGTTTTGGCTTTGCCTCATATATCAAATTTTACTGATTTCGACACCATTTCGCGAGATCCGCGTGTGCACCTCTACTTTACGGATGACCCGTCCGAACTTGGAAAGGGAGATGTGATTATACTTCCCGGGAGTAAGAATACGATAGGAGATCTCCGTGCCATGCGGGAAAAGGGGTGTGATGATGCCGTAATCGCCGCTGCCGCACGTGGCTGTTCTGTCATGGGAATCTGCGGGGGATACCAGATGATGGGTCGTGAAATCTCCGATCCGGATGGGGTGGAAGGTGAGGTAGCAGCCGCGGAAGGTTTGTGCCTGCTCCCGACGAGTACCGTGCTGAGGGGCAACAAGACCATCAGACGTGTGGAGTTTACTGTGAAAGATTGCGAAGTAACCGGGTCTGGCTATGAAATCCATATGGGCGAGACTGAGGTCCCGGCGGATGCGAGTCCGCTGGTCGTGAAAAGTGACGGCACATGTGACGGGTGTATTGCCGGCGACAGAGTGATGGGAAGTTATATTCACGGCATACTCGACAATCAGGAAGTGACAGACCGTCTGCTCGCTCCACATGCCAGGGCGAAAGGTTTGCCGTTGAAAAGTGAAACCGAACCATACCGCAGTTATAAGGAAAGGCAATATGACGCGCTATCAGCCAGACTCCGCGAATGTCTTGACATCGAACTGCTGTATAAAATAATGAGAGAAGATGATTGAAGGGCATGGAGATGACCTTTATCGTTATGGCGCAAAGGTCATGCACAATTTCAGCACCAATATAATCTCGGATTCGGATCACTCGGGATTGATTTCCTATCTCCATTCGGTAATGTCTAAGATAGGAAGTTATCCCGAACCGGCTCCATATTCACTGGAGAGACAGATTGCCCGGAAAATCGGTGTCAGAGCGGAAAATGTGGTTGTCACAAACGGAGCGACAGACGCGATGTATCGAATCGCGCATATTTTCAGCGGATGTGTGTCGGCGATCCGCATACCCGCATTCAGGGAGTATCAGGATGCCTGCCGTAGTTTCGGACATGAGATATGTTTCGTGAAGGAAGTTGCGGATATTCCTGTATCTGCTGATCTCGCATGGCTGTGCAGTCCGAATAATCCGACAGGGGAGGTTCTGGACAAATCTTTGATTCTTGATCTTTCCGATAAGTTTAGAGGAGGTAAAGTTCAAGCGGATACCAATAATGACAATCGGGCTTGGGTTGTTGTAGATCAGGCATATGCCGATTACACCGCCAAGCCGGTGCTTGCTCCGCAGGAAGCTGTGGAGACGGGGAATGTCGTTCTCTTGAGTTCTCTTACGAAACGGTATGCCGTTCCGGGTCTGCGTATAGGTTATATGGTAGCGGAGTCGGGGATAGCGGCAGCGGTCAGAGACAAGGGGATGCCATGGGCTGTGAACACGCTTGCCATAGAGGCGGGCGCATACCTGCTCAGGCATGATGCCGATTATATCATCAACGCACGCGGACTGCACGCCGAAGCTTTGCGTATTGCCTGTGCGTTCAGAGGTATGGGTATCGAATGTTCAGCGACAGACTGCAATTTTATTCTATGTCGTCTGCCGGAGGGTACGGCTGCAGAACTTAAGGAATATCTTGTGGATAGCCACGGCATACTTGTCAGGGATGCCTCAAACTTCGAAGGTCTGGATGAAAGATATTTCCGTGTTGCGGCGCAGAGTTCCGCTAAAAATGATATGTTGATAAAAGCTGTGGAGGAATGGATGAGATGATTTTACACATTGCGGTAGCTGTCTTGCCCTTGCTGGCTGGATGGATTCTTGACCGCCTGTTCGGAGATCCGGCGTGTCTGCCGCATCCAGTTGTCGGATATGGGAAAGTTATTTCCTTTTTTGAACACCGTCTCAACAAAGGGTCTGACCGCAGGCTGAAGGGAGCCTTGATGTCGTTATCGCTCGTGTTGTCGGTGTTTGGAATAGTGAGGCTTCTGCTATGGCTATTGTCTCCATATCCGTATGTCCGCATTGCGATAGAAACGGCGGGTGTGTTCTATTGTCTTGCAGGAACCACGCTGACGAAAGAGGTCAGGATGGTGTTTGCCGCCTGTCGCGAAGGGCTGGATGCCGCGCGTCGTCAGGTAGCGAGGATAGTAGGCAGAGATACTGGTTCGCTTGATGAACAGGAAATAAAGACCGCGGCATTGGAGACACTTGCCGAAAATCTCAGCGACGGTGTCATAGCCCCGATGTTCTGGTATCTGCTGTTGGGATTGCCGGGAATGATGGCGTACAAGATGGTGAATACACTGGACTCGATGATCGGATATAAAAGCGAGCGATATAAGGATTTCGGATGTTTCGCTGCAAGAATGGATGACGTGGCAAACTACATTCCGGCGCGTCTCACCTCTTTTCTTATGGTAATCTCTATCTTTAGATTTTCTCTTTTGAGATTTGTTAGGAAATATGGACGTTGTCATGCCAGTCCAAATTCCGGTTATCCCGAGGCGGCATTGGCAGGAATCCTTGACTGTCGTTTCGGTGGCACTCATGACTACTTCGGCGAAGCCGTCTACAAACCCTATATCGGTTCCAACCCCAAGCTTCACACGAACTCCGACCTGCGTATCTCCCTCCGTGTCTGTCTCCAAGCCGAACTCCTCATGTTGATTCTCTGCTTCCTCCTGCGCACTTATATCCTCTTTTATATATAAAAGTGGTTGTTATGTGGTAGTGTGTGGTTGGATAACAAAATATGGATTGGTTTGGACTGAGTGGTAAACGAAGATGTATAATCGGAAAAAATTGTTTAAATTTGTAATCCGAACAAAGAATAATAAAAATGAGCTATTTACTGGAAGCTAACGGTATAGTCAAGGATTATACCGGGCATAAGGCACTTGACGATGTGACTGTGCACGTGCCGGAGGGGAGTGTGTATGGCCTTCTCGGTCCCAACGGTGCTGGGAAAACCACTCTTATAAGAATCATAAACCATATCACCGCTCCCGATGCAGGAGAAGTTATCTTCGATGGCAGACCGCTGACAGCAGATGATGTCAAGCATATAGGCTATCTCCCGGAAGAGCGTGGTCTCTACAAAAAAATGAAAGTAGGGGAGCAGGCAATATTCTTTGCCCGGCTGAAAGGTCTGGACAAACGCGATGCCGAGAAACGTCTCAAGGAATGGTTCGAGCGTATGGAAATCGGCAACTGGTGGAATAAGAAAGTGGAGGAACTTTCCAAAGGAATGGCGCAGAAAGTGCAGTTTATCATCACAGTGCTTCACCGTCCGAAACTTCTGATTTTCGATGAGCCGTTTTCCGGATTTGACCCTATCAACGCGAATATCCTCAAAAGGGAGATTCTCCGTTTGCGAGATGGAGGCTCCACGGTTATTTTCTCCACACATAATATGAGCAGTGTCGAAGAGTTGTGCGACCATATAACACTGATAAACCGCAGCCGTAACATTCTTACCGGGAATGTGGAGGAGCTGCGCCGCTCATTCGGAGGCAACCGCTTCAGATTGCGTTACGAGGGTGAACTGTCTTCTCTTGCCGAGGCTATCAAGCCTGTTGTCTCCTATATCGGCGAGGATGAGGAAGAGAACCGCGGTCAGGGGGAATCCGTGATAGTCGAACTCAACGATGCGGCTACTCGCCGCGATCTTGTGGATATTGCAAACAGGGCGACAGATCTTGTCGGTTTCGAACCTGTGATGCCTTCAATAAACAATATATTTATCAATGCCGTGCGCAATTCCTCGGAAATGCCGGTTGAAAACAAATAAGATATGGAACTGTCTTTAATCATACAGAGAGAATATTTCGAGCGGGTGCGCCGCAAGAGTTTTATAATCACAACAATCCTTATGCCGGTGATAATGATAGCCATGATGGCTTTCCCGGCAGTGATCTCCATATTGTCCGGTCCGGAGAAGAAGACCATAGCAGTGGTAGACCCCTCGGGGATCGTAGGCAATGCGTTGCCTGCGCATGGCGAGCTTTCTTTCGCGCCGGTAGAGATGTCGGTAGAGGAGGCGAAGGCAGACAATAATTATGACGGGGTTCTTGTTATCGGAGAAAATCTTGTCAGCGATGACACGGATGTCTCGCTGTATACCCGCGAGGCGGTGAGTCTTGCCACAGAGGAGTCGATTTCCGGCGAATTGTCGCGAATCGTTGAGCAGAAGAGACTTCAACGCTACGATATAGAGAATCTTGACCAGATAATCGCCGCCGTGCAGTCGCATGTGAGGATGCAGACATTTACGCTCGGCGATGACGGCGAGAAAGAGACTTCATCGGCGATATCCTATATGATAGGAATCGTGATGATGATGATCCTTTATATGTTCATACTCATGTACGGGCAGATGGTGATGACCTCGATTATCGAGGAGAAAGCCAATCGGGTGCTTGAGGTTGTGGTGTCATCGGTCAAGCCCTACACACTGCTGATGGGAAAACTGCTCGGCATCGGATGTGTCGCGCTCACTCAGATACTGATATGGGCGTTCATCATACTTGCCTTCACCATGTGGGGGTTGCCTGCGATACTGAGTTCCGCATCCGACATGGATTCCGCAACGCTCTCATTGGTGCTCGGAATCGGTAATCCTGCATATATCATGAAACTCTTCGGATGCATGACTCTTTTCCTTGTCGGCGGATATCTCTTCTATTCCTCCATCTATGCCGCCATCGGCAGTTCTGTCGACAATATCCAGGATGCGAGCCAGCTCACCTCATTCGCCACAATGCCTATAATAATCGGTCTGCTTCTTGCTTTCACTGTAGTCAATGACCCCACGTCGCAACTCGCTTTCTGGACATCGGTGATACCGTTCACCTCGCCGATGGTGATGATGTCACGAATGCCCTTCGGCGTTGCCGGATGGGAGATCGCGCTTTCAGCGGTATTGCTGTTTGTCTCTGTTCTTTTCATGATATGGCTGAGCGCGAAGATATATAGAATCGGCATCTTCATGTATGGCAAAAAGCCCAACATCAAGGATCTTGTACGTTGGGCAAAATACAAATAGGAGCGCGTTTTAAACCGGAATATACGGTCAGACTTCGACTGTGGTCATGCCGCCATATGGAGGCTGGGAGTCGAAAAGCTTTTCTAAAGGAGTGATTCCGAGGATCAGCATGACATTCATCATTACTCCGGCATGGGTGAACACAAGAACATCGCCCTTGCCGGAGTTTTTCATGTCGTCAAGGAATGATGCGACTCGCCGGTTCTGGTCGAGAAATGACTCGCCGCCGGTAGGTGTGACGTTCAGCCAGTCGTCAAACCATTCCTGTAATCTCGGGTCTTTTATATCATCATATCGTTGCATCTCCCATTCTCCGAAATTCATCTCCAACAGTCTGTCATCAGGGATGGCTTCATCATAACCACATGCCTCTGCCAGAAGCCGGCACCGGCTCAACGGGCTACGATATACGGCATCAAACGGCTTGCCGTTTGATGTTATGGCTTTTATGATGGTTTCACGCACTTTCGCGGCTTCTTCTGGGAATGTCGGTTTTAAAGGCACATCGGTGCGACCATAGCAAACACCTGGCTCAACGTCAACGGCTGTATGTCGGATAAAGGTTATCTTCATGAGCGTTTTTATTGAATGACAGCGTGGGCAATGACAGCGGATGAAAAATAGAAAGCCAGTTCACAGAGCAGTGCCGTGGCTCCGCAGCAGTCGCCGGTGTACCCTCCGATTTTACAGCGCATATAGAGTATCATCGCGGCTGCGACAGCCATCGGAAGCAAAAGGGCAAGCCAATATGCTTCCGGCAACAGGATTGCGGGAAGCAATCCAGACAGCAGGCATATCACAAAAGCCGGTGCCGACATGCGGTCATATACGATTTTGTTCTTAGCCTCCTCTTGTTTTCTGGCGTAGGGGAGTGTGTTGATGATGAATGATCCGCAGAACTTGCTCCAGGGGTCTGCGGCTAATACAGCCAGAGGAGATATTGCCGGCGGCAGCGATGCCACGCATGACACAAGGAGCATGAAATAAATTACAAGACCGATGACTCCATAGGATCCGATTCTTGAATCTTTCATTATTTCGAGAATGCGTTCGCGGGTCGAGCCTCCTCCTGTGCCATCGATGAAATCTGCGAGTCCGTCCTCATGCAAGGCACCGGTAAGAAGAAGTCTTACGGCAAAAGCTGTGACAACGGCGGCAAAAGGGGGAAGCACTTGAAGTGCCCCCCATAATGTCAATGCCGTCAAGCCTCCGGTTATCCATCCGGCAGCCGGCCACAGATCCACTACACGTTTATATTTGTCAGACGGTATGTCTGTAATTTTCCATACCGGAATCCTTGTGAAGAATCCTATTGCCGCAAAAAGTTTTTTCATAACCTGTTTGTCAGAAGTATTTGGTGACACCTACCGACTGGAAGTTGTCCATCTCGTTGATCATGCGCACTGCAGAGTCTATTATAGGATATGCGCATACCGCGCCGCTCCCTTCGCCAAGACGCAGGTCAAGGTGTAGAATAGGATCGGCGCCAAGAGCCTGCAACAAGAGTTTATGTCCCGATTCATCGCCCTGATGTCCGAAGATCGCGTAATCGAGCACAGCCGGATTCAGTCTGGACGCGGCAAGTATGCATGCGGTCATTATGAATCCGTCTACAATTATTATCATTCCGAGTTCGGCAGCCTTAAGCATGCCACCCACAGCCATTACCATCTCGTATCCGCCGAACCGAGCCATGATCTCTTCTGCCATCGTGTCGGGTACGGGTTGTCCCGGCTGTGGAATAACACCTGCGCCACCCCGTTTTTTTTCGGATATGAAATTATCCCATGCGCGGGTCAGTACATCGAGTTTACGGTTGATGCCGGGTTTGTCGAGTCCTGCGCCGGCACCTATGCATTCAGCCAAAGGAATGCCGGTGAAAGCGTGCATCCACATGGATGATGATGATGTGTTGCCGCTGCCCATCTCACCGAAACTTACTATGTTGCAGCCATCGTTGTAAACGTCTTCCACAACTTTTGCTCCGCGTTCTACAGCAAGATCGCACTCCTCGCGTGTCATCGCCGGTTCATGCAGGTAATTGCGTGTGGATTTGCGTATCTTGCAGTCAATGATTCCTTTTCCGGAGGGAATGTCGTAATCGACACCAGCATCTACAAGCACGAGTCTGAAACCATGCTGGTCGCAGAGAAAATTAATGCCGGCGCCACCATGCGAGAAATGAGACAGCTGCTGCCATGTCACTTCTTTGGGGGAGACAGTTACACACTCCTCTATTATGCCGTGGTCAGCTGCAAACAGTATATTGTGTGGTTTCGACAACTTCGGTGACAGCGTCTGCTGTATAAGCCCGATACGGGCGGCGAGTTTCTCAAGTTTGCCGAGCGAGCCTTTGGGCTTGGTCAGGAAGTCTATTTTTGTCAGGAGGTCTTTTTCAATCTCTTTTGAGGGAGTCTTGATTGCGAAAGTTTTCATATTTTGGGGGTTAAATGGGGTTAAATGGGGAGGAATAGGGAGGAATGGGGCAGAATGGGGGATTTATGGGGATTAATGGGGATGGGAGGGATCGCTACTTTATTTTTAGAGGGATGCCGGAAACGGTGAGGTAGACTTCATCGGCGTGGGCGGCGATATATTGGTTGAACCAACCCTGCAGGTCTGTGAACCTGCGGGTCATGGCGTTTGGCGACACACCTCCCGAACCTATCTCATTTGACACGAAAATATAGACTGCGTCATGGTGGTCCGTGAATCTGTCAAACTCGGATTTAAGCTTTTCAAGGGATGCCGTGACATCTTCACCTGAAGCGAAAAAGACGTTTGTGACCCACATGGTCACGCAGTCAATCAATACCGTTTTCTGCGAGAGGTCATGTCGGCTGAGAAAAATCTCCTCTTCGATCGTAGACCAGTTGGGTCCGCGTCTTGCCTTATGTTTCCTGACGCGTTCCCGAAATTCATCATCGGCAACGCGTGCGGTTGCGAGATATACGGGAGTGTCAGAATGTTCGAGAGCCAGTTTTTCGGAAAATTCGCTTTTCCCTGATCTCTGACCGCCGGTTACAAGTATTATTTTTTTCTGTCTCATATACTGTGTCTCATAAGCTGTGTCTGTGTCAGTCTCATTGCCTGTAGATGTCAGATATGCTTTCAAGGTTGCCGGTCGCGGCTTCCTCCTCTGAAAACATATTTGTTTCATCTTTTTCTATTCCATGATAATAGAGTAGGAAAGGTACAGAATCCGCCGAATGACACCCTTTTTCGCAAAGCGAAGGATGATCAGACATAACGGCAATGGCAAAATCTTCGCCATCGCAAAGTTTTTTCATCAACGGTCCGATGATCTCTCTGTCTATGTTCCGGATTGCGTTCAGCTTGGAGTTTACATCCATCTTGTGGGATGCGTAATCGCAGGCTTCTATGTGGAGAATCACGATATCGTGGTCTTGCAACGCTGCTACGGCGGCATCGCATTTTGCTCTGTAAGCCGTGTCGCAGTCTCCTGTGGCTCCTTCCGGTCTGATCCATTCCGCCTGAATACTGTATGCCATCCCCTTCAGAAGTGGCACCGCTCCTATTACGACAGGGCGGCTGAATTGCGGATGTCTGCTGACAAACGGCTCGTATGTTCTCGATGTGTCTCCGCTCCAGAAAGCGATTCCTTCGGCATGTATGTCTGAAAGGCGGCAACCGCCGGGGATAATACATATCCCGGATGTTTCCGATAGGGAATGGAATTTCAGATCAGGAAATTTATGTTCGAGTGTGTGGCGCAAATCCGCGTTGCCGTTCAGGAGCAGGGAGGGGTCGGAGACTGCATACCGCATGACTGTGTCATCCGGCGAGACATCGATGCCAAGCCCTGTCGCTTCGAGAGGTCCGCGCCCTGACGGCAATTCATCGGGAGCGTAGCCGAGAATTGTAAGTATGGCGGTCTCGCTGCCAGGGTAATGCCCCTCCGGCACTGTCCTCAGGGAACCGCATCTGCCGTTGGCTGCGAGAAAATCGAGTGCCGGAGTCTCGGCTGCCTGCAAGGGGGTCTTCCCGTTCAGCCGCTCCACAGGGCTGTCTGCCATTCCGTCGCATATGACCAATATCTGTTTCATTGTGTCAACAGTTTCAATGCTTCCTCGCGTCCGGCGTTTACCTTGTCGGGATAATGCGCATCGGAATTAACCACCACAGGCAGGGAAGCGTTTCTGATTTTGTCCCACCATCTGAATGCCGGGAAGAAACGTTTTTTGTC
>ERZ778516.589-NODE-589-length-30267-cov-10.700847_pt1 | contig 30267 bp, 23 predicted proteins | sample MGYA00510342_ERZ778516 | MGnify/ENA primary metagenome ERZ778516 (study PRJEB29527, sample SAMN07138961) | mouse gut metagenome | material: feces | host: mouse | place: China:Nanjing | collected 2016-01-25 ... | reverse complement strand
AGCTGCAATACGTATTCGGACTGGATATCGGTACGCGCAATGTGGTAGGTACGGTTGGATATAAAAAGGACAAGGAATTTGTCGTTGTCGCGCAGTATGCGATGGAGCATGAGACAAGGGCGATGCTGGACGGGCAGATCCATGATATCGGCAGGGTCGGGCGTACGATCTCGATTATCAAAGAAAAGCTGGAAGACCAGATCGGGGAAGAGCTGACAGAAGTCTGCATCGCGGCTGCCGGGCGCGTGCTTAAGACCGTGACGACGTTTGTGGAATATGAGTTTCCAGAGGAGACCGTTGTAACCGGAGAGCATATCCATACGCTTGACCTGCTTGGCGTAGACAAGGCGGCACAGGAGCTTAAGGACGCCAATGATACGAAGTACAAGTTTTACTGCGTCGGCTATTCGGTTATGAGATACTATATTAACGACGAGGTGTTTTCGAACCTGGAGAGCCACAAGGCAGACAAGATTTCGGAAAAAATTATCGTAACGTTCCTGCCGGAAGACGTTGTGGACGGCCTGTATATGGCGGTTGGCTTCGCGGGGCTTACGGTAGCGAATATGACGCTGGAGCCGATTGCGGCAATCGATGTCGCGATCCCGGAAAACTTTCGTATGTTAAATATTGCCCTCGTCGATGTGGGTGCCGGGACGTCGGATATTTCACTGACAAGGGACGGCAGCATTATTGCCTACGGCATGATCCCGTTTGCCGGAGACGAGCTGACGGAAATGCTGGTACAGCATTACCTCGTTGATTTTAGGATGGCGGAGCATATCAAGCTGTCGGCTGCGGTAGATGATGAGATCGAGTTTGAAGACATTATGAGTTTGAAGCATACGATTAAGGCAGAAGAGGTGTGGGAGCTTACCGAGCCGCTGGTAGATAAGATGACGACTGACGTAGCGGAAAAGATTAAGGAGCTCAACGGCGACCAGAGTGTGAGCGCGACATTTATCGTCGGCGGAGGCGGAAAGATCCACGGCTTTGACGAGATGCTTGCCAAAAAGCTGGAGCTGCCGCAGGAGCGTGTGGCGCTGCGCGGCGAGGAAGTGTTAAAAGAAGTCAAATTTTTGCAGGAAGATATCGTAAAAGACCCGCTGCTTGTCACGCCGATTGGTATCTGCCTGAATTATTATGAGCAGAAAAATAACTTTATTATGGTACGGTTTAACGGCGAGCGGTTAAAGCTGTATGACAACAACAAGCTGACGATTGTAGACGCTGCGATCCAGGCTGGCTTCCCGAACGACCAGTTGTTCCCGAAACGCGGGCGGGAAATTAACTTTACGGTAAACGGCAGGCCGCGCATTGTACGCGGGGACGCCGGAGAAGCGGCGATTATCCGCATGAATGACCGCCCGGCTTCGATCAATACGCCGATTGAGCCAAACTGTGAAATTACAATCGAGCCTTCTACCGCAGGCAGGGAAGCGCATTACGTCGTCGGGCAGTTGGAGGAATACCGCAGCTCTACGATTACGTTTGAGGTAAACGGGAAGCTGATTACCTGCCCAAGATATGTGGAGGTAAACGGGATTTTGGAGCCGCCGACTTATGAGATCAAAGAAAACGATGCGATTGTAACGAGAAGCTTTTATACAGTCGGGCAGTTGGCGGAGTTTATGGATGTGGAGCTGGATATGGACGCGGATATTTTAGTCAATAACCGTGTGGAGGATTTGCAGGCGCTCGTATATGAGAACTTCAGCGTAGACTGGAAAGTTATTTCCTATCGTTCCACCCCACAGGACGTTTACCCGGACGCGCCGCCGAAAAAACTGCCGCAGAGAGTAGATGCGCAGCCGCAGAACCTGCCGCAGAAAGTAGATGTGCAGTCACAGAATCTGCCACAGAAAGTGGACGTGCAGGTACAGGGGTTGCCACAGAAAGTGGACGTGCAGTCACAGAATCTGCCGCAGAAAGTAGACGTGCAGGCACAGGGGTTGCCACAGAAAATGGACGTGCAGGCACAGGGATTGCCGCAGAAAGTAGATGTGCAGACGCAGAATCTGCCACAGAAGAGTGATATGCAGATGCAAAGTTTGTCACAGAATCTGCCGCAGCCAGAAGATATACAGATGCAAAACCTATCGCAAAACGGTGATATGCAGGTACAAAGTATGCCGCAGCCGTTTGGGCAGATCCCGGAAAGCCAGCCGGAGCAGGCGGCAGAGACAGCAGACGCTGCAAAGCTTCGGGAGGCGACGGAAAACGCGGAAGTTTTGCTGGATGTGGTAAAAGAAACACTGGCTAATGCGTCGGGTGCCGCGGCAAAGCCGACGGACGGTGTGGTGTATACCGGGCCGGCGTCCGCGGCGAGCACGATGCAGACAGCGCCGGTACAGGCAGAGGAAGAGGAGACGAAGCAGATGGAACAGGCGGTGGCAGACACATATGCCAAAGAAGCAGATCATCCGCAGGAGCCGTCTTGCAGGATTATCGTTAACGGTGAAGAAATTACGATGAAAAATAAAAAGGAATTTATTTTTGTAGATATTTTTGACTACATTTTATTTGATTTGTCGCAGTCACGCGGGCGTATGCTGATTACGCAGGTGAACGGCGAAGCTGCGCAGTATACGCAGAAGCTGTATCCTGGAGATAAAATCGATATTTACTGGAAGGAAAACTAAGATGGAATTATGTAGTATCGCAAGCGGCAGCAGCGGGAATTGTATCTGCGTCGGTACGGAAGACGCGCATTTGCTGATAGATGCCGGGATCAGCGGGAAACGGATTGAGACGGGGTTAAATTCGATCGGGCTGAAAACGAGTGAAATGGAAGCCATTTTGATTACGCATGAGCATATCGACCACATTGCGGGGCTTGGCGTGCTGGCAAGACGCTACGGGCTGCCGATCTACGGCACGCAGGGGACGCTGGATGCCATACGCGGTGTCAAGTCGGTAGGAAAGATCGAGGAATCTTTGCTGCATCCGATCCTGCCGGGAGAGGCGTTTCAGGTCAGAGATATGACCGTACATCCGATTTCGATTTCTCATGACGCCGCAGATCCGGTCGCATATTTGGTGCAGACGGACAGCCATAAGATCGGAGTGATTACAGATCTTGGCACGTATAATGACGACCTGGTAGAGCAGCTACAGCACTTAGATGTCCTGCTGCTGGAAGCCAACCACGATGTGCGTATGCTGCAAACCGGAAGCTATCCGTACCAGTTAAAACAGCGCATCCTAAGCGACCGCGGGCATTTGTCCAATGTGTTGTCCGGCCAGCTTCTTGGGCGGCTTTTGCATGACCGGTTCGGGTCGGTGGTACTTGGGCATTTGAGCCAGGAAAACAATTTTGCAGAGCTTGCTTATGAAACGGTGCGGCTGGAAGTGTCTATGGGGGAAAATCCATACAAAGGGGACGATTTTCCGATTTACGTGGCAAAACGCAGCGAGGCGTCACAGATGGTCTGTGCATAGCCGCAGCCGTGATTACCTGAGAAAGAAGAAAGAGAGAGTAAAATGGAACAGATATCAGCAAAGCAGTCAGATAAGACAATTATTACTGTGCTTGGCAAGGATACCGTCGGGATTATCGCCAAAGTATGTACGTACTTATCACAAAATAATATTAATGTGCTGGACATTTCCCAGACGATTGTACAAGGTTATTTTCATATGATGATGATTGTGGAAATGAAGGAATCCGAAGTGTCGTTTTCCAGATGTTCACAAGAGCTTGACAAGATCGGCGAAGAGATCGGCGTCAAGATCAAGTGCCAGAAGGAAGAGATTTTTGAGAAAATGCACCGGATTTAAGGAAACAAATAAGCAGAAAGGAAAAATCAGGATGTGGCAGAGGAACACGCACAGCAGCACTTGACAGTAGATTTCCCATGATAAATATAAGAGAAGTAGAAGAAACAAACAAGATGATCGAGCAGGAAAACCTGGATGTGCGTACGATTACGCTTGGCATCAGCCTGCTGGACTGCATCGATGCGGATCTGGAAGTATTAAATGAAAAAATATACAGCAAAATTACAACGACGGCAAGAGACCTGGCAGCAGTCGGGAACAAAATCGAGAACGATTACCGCATTCCGATTGTCAATAAGCGGATTTCTGTAACGCCGATTGCCCTGGTGGGCGGTGCGGCGTGTAAGACGCCGGAGGATTTTGCGGCGATTGCCCGGACGTTGGATCAGGCGGCAAAAAAGACAGGTGTAAATTTTATCGGCGGATATTCAGCGCTTGTGTCCAAAGGGATGACACCAGCGGATGAAAACCTGATCCGCTCCATTCCGCAGGCATTGGCTGAGACAGACTTTGTATGCAGCTCGGTCAATGTCGGTTCCACAAAGACCGGCATCAATATGGATGCGGTACGCCTGATGGGAGAGATCGTACGGGAGACGGCGCAGCGGACGAAAGAAAAGGATTCCCTGGGCTGCGCAAAGCTCGTGATCTTTTGTAATGCGCCGGATGATAACCCGTTTATGGCAGGGGCGTTTCATGGCGTGACGGAAGCGGATGCGGTGATCCATGTCGGCGTCAGCGGCCCTGGCGTTGTAAAAACGGCACTGGAGCAGGTGCGGGGCGAAAGCTTTGAGGTACTTTGCGAGACGATTAAAAAGACCGCCTTTAAGATTACGCGCGTGGGGCAGCTTGTTGCGCAGGAAGCGTCCAGGCGGCTTGGCATTCCATTCGGCATTATTGACCTGTCGCTGGCGCCGACGCCTGCGGTGGGCGACAGCGTGGCGGATATTCTGCATGAAATCGGCGTGGAATATGCGGGAGCGCCAGGCACGACGGCAGCGCTTGCGCTGTTGAACGACCAGGTAAAAAAAGGCGGCATTATGGCGTCTTCTTATGTCGGCGGTTTAAGCGGGGCGTTTATTCCGGTCAGTGAAGACCAGGGGATGATCGACGCGGCGGAGGCACATGCTCTGACGCTGGAAAAGCTGGAAGCCATGACCTGCGTCTGCTCCGTCGGGCTTGATATGATTGCGGTTCCGGGAGACACAAAGGCTTCTACGATTGCCGGGATCATAGCGGATGAAATGGCAATCGGGATGATTAATCAAAAAACGACGGCTGTCCGCCTGATTCCGGTGATCGGAAAAGGGGTGGGCGAGCGGGCAGAATTTGGCGGGCTGCTCGGATATGCACCGATTATGCCGGTCAATCCGTACGATTGCAGCGCCTTTGTCAACCGTGTGGGCAGAATTCCGGCGCCTGTGCACAGCTTTAAAAATTAAAATCTTATGGAAAAATTGATTATTTTTTGTAAAAACGCCGTCGAAACGCTGACGTATTTTTCCATGCAGCTTGCGGAAGCGTTTGAAGCGTGGGGATATGAGACTTTCTGGTTCGATATGCAGATGGCGGGCTTGAGCGCGTGGAAGCTGCGCCAGGCAATGGAACAGAAAAAAGAAGCGGTTTTGCTTACGTTTAATTTTATTGGCTTAAGCGGGGAAGAGGAGCTGTGGGAGCTGGATGATTTTTCTGTGCCGCGGATAAGCCTTTGGGAAAAGCTGGATATTTTTTGTTTGAATATTATGGTAGACCACCCGGTGTATTATGACAAGGCGCTGGCCTACCGCCTGCCCAGGATACAGACATTTTGCGTGGACAGAGACCATGTCGCTTATATGAAACGGTTTTATCCGAAAACGCCGTGTGAATTTCTGCCGCTTGCAGGAAACGATCTGCTGTCCGCACAAGCCGCCTTGCCAGATACGTTTGAGCAGTGGCAAAGGCGTCCGTACCCGCTTGTATTTACGGCGAATTATGTGCCGGTTGCCAATATTGACCGCCAGCTTATGGAGATGGAGACAGAGTACCGGGAGTTTTATTATGAGATTATCGAGTCGTTTATCAAAGAGCCAGGGCAAGACCTGCTCTCTTGTATCGAGTCTTATTTAAGGCGGGAAATCCCGGATTTAACCGATGCACAGGTGTGCGAGGGAATGCATACGATGCCTGTCGTTGACTTGTGGATACGTACTTATTTTCGGGAAAAAACGGTGCGGATTTTGGCGGAAGGCGGGATTAAGGTGCACTTGTTCGGCAAGGACTGGGATCAGGTTGCGTGCGCGCATCCTGAAAATCTGGTTTCTGTCGGGCGCATGGTCAGCTCCGGTGACTGTGTACAGGCGATTGCGCAGGCAAATATTGCGCTGAATACAATGCCGTGGTTTAAAGACGGGGCGCATGACCGGATTTTTACAGCTATGCTGCATGGCGCGGCAGCGCTGACAGACGGCAGCACTTATCTGCGGGAACAGTTTGCGCATATGGATACGGCTGCCTTTTATGACCTGCAAAGCCTGGAATGCCTGCCGCAGCAGGTAGAGGAGCTTTTGGGCGAACCGCAGCGCCTGTATGAGATGGCGTGCCGTGGAAAAGCTGTGGCAAAGCAGCTTCACAGGTGGAAAAACCGGGCGGAGATTTTAAAAGGATACGTATAAGGAGAGAAGGAGGAACGAGAATGGAGCTTGCATCTTTGGAACAAAAACTAAAACACAATTCCTATCCGGGAAGGGGAATCGTTATGGGCTTGTCCCCGGACAAAAAATATGCGGTAACGGCGTATTTTATTATGGGCCGCAGTGTGAACAGCCGCAACCGCATCTTTATCGAGGACGGGGAAGGCATCCGCACGCAGGCGTTTGATCCTGCAAAGCTGAGTGATCCAAGCCTTGTGATCTATGCGCCGGTACGTGTCCTTGGCGCGCAGACGATCGTTACAAACGGAGACCAGACGGATACGATTTATGAGCTTGTGGGCAAAGGGCAGACGTTTGAGCAGGCGCTGCGCACAAGGACTTACGAGCCGGACGCGCCGAATTATACCCCACGTATTTCCGGTATCCTGCACAGGGAGGACGGCGCTTGCCACTATGCGATGTCGATTTTAAAAAGCAACGAGGGCAATCCTGATTCGTGCTGCCGCCATACGTTTACTTACGAGCATCCGCTTGCAGGCGAGGGGCATTTTATCCATACGTACCAGGGAGACGGCGATCCGCTGCCAAGCTTTGCGGGCGAGCCGGTGCGTGTTAGTATTGCGGGAGATATCGATACGTTTACAGACACGGTCTGGAACAGCCTGAACGAGGAAAACAAAGTGTCTTTATTTGTACGGTTTATCGAAGTGGCAACCGGAACGTATGAGACAAGGATTGTAAATAAAAATAAATAAAAAGGATGTAACAGCAAACGATATGTATGAATTAATCAAACAGGAAGGCAGGGCAAAGCGCGGTGTGTTTCACACTGTCCACGGAGATATCCAGACGCCGGTCTTTATGAATGTAGGAACGTGCGGCGCGATTAAAGGCGCCGTATCTACCGATGACTTAAAAGGCATCAAGACGCAGGTGGAGCTGTCCAACACGTATCATCTGCATGTGCGCCCGGGCGACCTGCTGATCCAGAGGCTGGGCGGGCTGCACCGGTTTATCGGGTGGGACAAGCCGATTTTAACGGATTCGGGCGGCTTTCAGGTGTTTTCCCTGGCGAGCCTGCGCAAGATCAAGGAAGAAGGCGTTTATTTCCAGTCCCATGTGGACGGACGCAGGATCTTTATGGGGCCGGAGCAGAGTATGCAGATCCAGTCCCATCTTGCGTCTACGATCGCAATGGCTTTTGACGAATGCCCGTCCAGCCGCGCAGACCGCACGTACGTGCAGAATTCCGTAGACCGTACGACGCGCTGGCTAAAGCGCTGCAAGGATGAGATGGCACGTCTGAACAGCCTGGACGATACGATCAACAAGCGCCAGCTTTTATTTGGGATTAACCAGGGCGCTGTGTTTGAGGATATCCGCATCGACCACGCCAGGCGTATTGCGGAAATGGAGCTGGACGGCTATGCGCTCGGCGGGCTTGCGGTAGGCGAGACACATGAGGAAATGTACCATATTTTAGAAGAAACCGTGCCGCATCTGCCGGTAAACAAGCCGACGTATTTAATGGGCGTGGGCACGCCGGAAAATATTTTGGAAGGCGTTGCACGCGGCGTGGACTTTTTTGACTGCGTCTACCCGACACGCAACGGAAGGCATGGACATGTCTATACAAACTACGGCAAGCTGAACCTGTTTAATAAGCAGTATGAAATGGATATGCGCCCGATTGAAGAAGGCTGTACGTGTCCGGCGTGCCGCTCCTACAGCCGTGCCTATATCCGCCACCTGCTAAAGGCGAAGGAAATGCTTGGAATGCGCCTTTGTGTGCTGCACAACCTGTATTTTTACAATACGATGATGGAAGAGATCCGCGACGCGCTGGATGCGGGGAGCTTTGAGGCGTATAAGGCGAAAAAGCTGGACGGGTTTTGCAGAAAGTAGCGTGCAGCAGGGGCGGTTTTTTGCTGCAAGACGAAAAATTCAGTAAAATTTTTCTAAAATAGGTTGCCCAATGCCGAAACTTTGTGTACAATACTCTTTATGTATCTATACGGATCGATGCAGGTCGGTACAGATCTGTGCAGACACAAATCTTGTGATTGTTTAGGAGGAAAAAAATGATCTCACCACATATTCTTGCCGCGGAGGCAGCGAGTACCGCAGGTGCAGGCGCCAGCATGATTATTACGTTAGTCGCTATGGTTGCGTTTATGTATTTCTTTATGCTCCGCCCGCAGCAGAAGGAACAGAAGAAAAAGAATGCCATGCTTGCGGCGCTCGAAGTCGGGGATACGGTCTTGACGACAAGCGGATTTTACGGAACGATTATTGATATCTCAGACGATACGGTAATCGTAGAATTTGGAAGCAATAAAAACTGCCGCATTCCAATGCAGCGCGCAGCGATCTCGGTTGTGGAAAAGCCGGAAGACTCGGCTGCTGCTGTGGAAAGCAAAAAGGGGAAATAAGCTGGAGCTGTTCAAAAATAATGGATGCATGTTGTTTGTGTTTTTCTGCGCAACATGTATAAGTTATTTCTGAACAGCTCCTTTTTTTCGGTAATTTCAGACAGTTTTAGATTTGATGGTTGAAAAATGGGGGCAAAAGTTATATGATAGTAAACGGCAGACTGTATCAAAATTCAAAAGAAAGGAAGTTTTCATATGAAATATCATGTTGGCGTTATTGCCGGAGACGGAATCGGGCCGGAAATAACCGCGGAAGCGAGAAAAGTATTAGATAAAGTCGGTGCTGTATACGGACACCAGTTTGATTATGAAGATATTTTAATGGGAGGATGTTCGATCGACGCGGTCGGCGTGCCGCTGACTGATGAGGCGATTGCACAGGCGAAGGCTTCCGATGCCGTATTAATGGGTTCCATTGGCGGCAACACGGCGACATCCCCGTGGTACAAATTAGAACCATCCTTAAGGCCGGAAGCAGGCTTGCTAAAGATCCGCAAGTCGCTGAACCTGTTTGCCAATTTAAGGCCGGCTTATTTATATAAAGAGTTAAAAGGAGCATGTCCGCTGAAAGACGATATCATCGGCGACGGCTTTGATATGATGATTATGCGTGAACTGACCGGGGGCTTGTATTTCGGAAAGCGCGTGACAGAAGAAAGAGACGGCGTTATGACGGCGGAAGACACGCTGACCTATAATGAAAAAGAGATCCGAAGGATCGCAAAGCGCGGCTTTGATATTGCCGCAAAGCGCCGCAAAAAGGTAACAAGCGTCGATAAGGCAAATGTGCTGGACTCGTCCCGTTTATGGAGAAAGATCGTAGAAGAGACGGCAAAGGAATACCCGGACATCGCGTATGAACATATGCTCGTAGACAACTGTGCGATGCAGCTTGTCAAAGATCCGAGACAGTTTGACGTGATTTTAACGGAAAATATGTTTGGAGATATTTTATCTGATGAAGCGTCCATGCTGACCGGTTCGATCGGGATGCTGCCGTCCGCGAGCCTGAACGATACAAAGTTCGGCCTGTATGAGCCAAGCGGCGGGTCTGCGCCGGATATTGCAGGCAAAGGCATCGCCAATCCGATTGCAACGATACTTTCCGCAGCGATGATGCTGCGCTACAGCTTTGATCTGGATCAGGAAGCAGACGCAGTGGAAGCGGCGGTGAAGCAGGTGCTGGCAGACGGGTACCGCACGGCTGATATTATGGACAGCAATCTGCCGCTTGAAATAGGAAGTGGTGCCGCGCTGACGCAGGTTGGGACGGCAAAGATGGGCGATGTGATTTGTGAAAGGATTCAATAGGATAGGAAAGGAAATCAAACAATGAAAAGTGATCAGGTAAAAACTGGGATGCAGCAGGCGCCGCACCGATCCCTGTTTAACGCACTCGGCTTTACGGAAGAAGAGATGAAAAAACCAATGGTCGGCATTGTAAGCTCTTATAATGAGATCGTGCCGGGCCATATGAATCTGGATAAAATAGTAAATGCGGTCAAGCTCGGCGTGGCGGAAGCGGGCGGCGTTCCGGTTGTATTTCCGGCGATTGCGGTCTGCGACGGGATTGCGATGGGGCATATCGGCATGAAGTATTCGCTTGTAACGAGGGATCTGATTGCGGATTCGACGGAATGCATGGCGCTTGCGCATCAGTTTGACGCGCTTGTGATGGTGCCAAACTGTGATAAAAATGTGCCGGGGCTTTTGATGGCGGCGGCAAGGATCAATGTCCCGACCGTATTCGTATCCGGCGGCCCGATGCTTGCAGGGCGTGTGAAAGGGCATAAGACGAGCCTGTCATCGATGTTTGAAGCGGTCGGCTCTTATGCGGCAGGTACGATGAGCGAGGAGGATGTGCGGGAATACGAGCAGAAGGCATGTCCGACGTGCGGCTCCTGCTCTGGTATGTATACGGCAAATTCCATGAACTGCCTGACGGAAGCGCTTGGCATGGGCTTAAGGGGCAACGGTACGATTCCCGCGGTCTATTCGGAGCGCATTAAATTAGCAAAACATGCGGGTATGGCAGTAATGCAGATGCTTGAAAAAAATATCCGCCCAAGAGACATTATGACAAAGGAAGCGGTAATTAATGCACTGACGGTAGATATGGCGCTTGGCTGTTCGACGAACAGTATGCTCCATCTTCCGGCGATCGCGCATGAGATCGGATTTGATTTTGACATTTCGTTTGCAAACCCAATCAGTGAAAAGACGCCGAACCTGTGCCACCTTGCACCTGCCGGCCCGACTTATATGGAAGACTTAAACGAAGCGGGCGGTGTCTATGCGGTGATGAAGCAGTTAGCGGATATCGGGCTGCTCCATACAGACTGCATGACGGTAACGGGACACACCGTCGGAGAAAATATTAAAGACGCGGTCAATAAAAATCCAGAAGTCATCCGCCCGATTGACAATCCATACAGCAAGACAGGCGGGCTTGCCGTATTAAAGGGCAATCTGGCGCCGGACGGGTCGGTCGTAAAGCGTTCTGCCGTCGTGCAGGAGATGATGGTGCATGAAGGCCCGGCAAGGGTGTTTGACTGCGAAGAAGATGCGATTGCAGCGATTAAAGGCGGCAGGATCCAGGCAGGCGATGTCGTTGTGATCCGCTATGAAGGGCCAAAAGGCGGGCCGGGGATGCGTGAAATGTTAAATCCGACGTCCGCGATAGCAGGCATGGGACTTGGCTCTTCGGTGGCACTGATTACAGACGGACGTTTTTCAGGAGCCAGCCGCGGCGCATCGATCGGGCATGTGTCGCCGGAAGCGGCGGTCGGCGGGCCGATTGCGCTTGTGGAAGAAGGCGATACGATTCAAATAGATATTCCAAATATGAAGCTGGATCTTGCTGTCTCTGAGGAAGAGCTTGCAGCAAGAAGGGCAAAATGGCAGCCGAGGGAGCCGAAAGTGACAAGCGGCTATCTGGCGCGGTATGCATCTATGGTGACCTCTGGAAACCGCGGGGCAGTGATGCAGATGCCTGGTACGCAGGAATAACCAGAAAAGGAGGCAGGAAATCATGCAGTTGACAGGGGCGCAGATTTTAATTGAGTGCCTGAAAGAACAGGGTGTCGATACCGTCTTTGGTTATCCGGGCGGCGCCATCCTGAATGTATATGATGAATTGTATAAACACAGGGATGAGATCAGGCATATACTGACTTCTCATGAGCAGGGAGCATCCCATGCTGCCGACGGCTATGCGCGCAGTACCGGAAAGGTAGGCGTTTGCCTGGCAACGAGCGGCCCGGGTGCCTCGAACCTTGTTACTGGCATTGCGACGGCTTATATGGATTCGATACCGCTGGTGGCAATTACATGCAACGTCAATGTTCCGCTGCTTGGCAAAGACAGTTTTCAGGAAATTGATATTGCGGGTATCACAACACCGATTACAAAGCATAATTTTATAGTAAAGGATGTCGCCGACCTGGCAAAGATCCTGCGCCGTGCATTTACGATTGCAAGAAAAGGCAGGCCAGGCCCGGTGCTTGTGGACATTCCAAAAGACGTAACGGCAAACAAAGCAGAGTATGTGCCGGAAGAAATAAAAATGCCGGAACGTGTGACGCTGAAACTGCGCCAGGAGGACATTGACAGAGCGGTTTCTTATATTAAAGAAGCGAAGAAACCGTACATATTTGCAGGCGGCGGCGTTATCTTGGCTGAAGCGTCACAAGAGCTGCGCACGTTTGCGGATAAAGTGCAGGCTCCCGTATGCGATTCCCTGATGGGGAAGGGCGCGTTTGACGGGACAGACGACAGATATACCGGAATGCTTGGAATGCATGGGACAAAAACGTCAAATTACGGGGTCAGCGAATGCGACCTGCTGCTTGCCGTCGGCGTCCGCTTTAGCGACCGTGTGATTGGAAATGCGGAAAAATTCGCAAAGCAGGCAAAGATCGTCCAGTTTGACGTAGATCCTGCGGAAATCAATAAAAACATCCTTGTCACAGCCAGTGTGATCGGAGACCTTAAGGAAATACTGACGAGGATCAACGCGCAGCTTCCGCAGCAAAACCACGACGAATGGCTTTCCTATATCGGACAGTTAAAGCAGAAGTATCCGATGACGTATGCTGCGCAGGGGCTTTCCGGTCCGTTTATGGTCGAAAAGATCTATGAAAAGACGAACGGTGAAGCCGTGATTGTTACCGAAGTCGGGCAGCACCAGATGTGGGCGGCGCAGTATTATAAATATGCAAATCCAAGGCATTTTCTAACATCCGGCGGCCTTGGAACGATGGGGTACGGGCTTGGCGCCGCGATTGGCGCAAAGACGGCAAACCCAGAGAAAACAGTAATTAATATAGCGGGAGACGGATGTTTCCGCATGAATATGAACGAGCTTGCTACGGCAGTCCGCCAGAAGCTGCATCTGATAGAAGTCGTATTTAACAACCATGTACTGGGCATGGTGCGCCAGTGGCAGGATTTGTTTTATGAAGAGCGCTATTCGGCAACGGTACTGCGTGATTCGGTAGATTTTGTAAAGCTGGCGGAGGCAATGGGTGCGACGGGCATCCGCGTGACGTCGAGAGATGAATTTGAGCAGGCGTTTGCACGGGCGCTGGAAGCAGACGGGCCGGTCGTACTGGACTGCATGATCGACAGCGACGATAAAGTATGGCCAATGGTCGCACCGGGAGCGCCGATCAGCGAAGCGTTTTCCGAAGAAGATCTGAAAGTGTCAAAATAAAAGGAGGAAGACCAAATGAGCAGAGTTTATAATTTTTCCGCAGGCCCGGCAGTACTGCCGCAAGAGGTGCTTAAGGAGGCAGCGGAAGAGATGCTGGATTACAAGGGCAGCGGGATGTCGGTTATGGAGATGTCCCACCGTTCCAAAGTATACGATACGATTATAAAAGAAGCAGAGCAGGATATTCGTGACCTGATGCAGATACCGGACAATTATAAGGTGCTGTTTTTACAGGGCGGTGCTTCCCAGCAGTTTGCGATGATTCCGATGAACCTGATGAAAAACAAAAAAGCGGGCTATATCGTTACTGGACAGTGGGCAAAAAAAGCGTACCAGGAGGCGCAGATCTATGGGGAAGCCGTAAAGCTGGCATCTTCCGAAGACAAGACGTTTTCTTATATTCCAGACTGTTCGGATCTTGACATCCCAGAGGATCTGGACTATGTATATATTTGTGAAAACAATACGATTTACGGCACAAAATTTAAAGAGCTGCCAAATACAAAAGGGCATCTTTTAGTGTCAGACGTATCTTCCTGCTTTTTATCAGAGCCGGTGGATGTCAGCAAATACGGCGTTATTTTCGGCGGTGTGCAGAAAAACGTCGGCCCGGCGGGCGTGGTGATTGCGATTATCAGAGAAGACCTGATTCGCGACGATGTGCTGGAAGGCACGCCTACCATGTTAAAATACAAGACACATGCTGACGCAGATTCCCTGTATAATACACCGCCATGCTACGGCATATATATTTGCGGAAAAGTATTTAAGTGGTTAAAAAATATGGGCGGCTTAGAAGCAGTGAAAAAACACAACGAAGAAAAAGCAAAGATTTTATACGATTTTCTTGACCAGAGCAAACTGTTTCACGGCACCGTCGTGGAGAAAGACCGTTCGCTGATGAATGTGCCGTTTGTTACAGGAAATAAGGAGCTGGATGCAAAATTTGTAGAAGAAGCTGCAAAAGCAGGCTTTGTAAACTTAAAAGGGCACAGGTCTGTCGGCGGCATGAGAGCTTCTATTTATAATGCAATGCCAAAGGAAGGCGTAGAAAAGCTGGTTGCTTTTATGAAAGAATTTGAAGCAGCAAATGCGTAAAGCAGCAGAATCTGGAGGAGAGAAAATGTTTCATTATGTATGTTTAAATCCAATCGCACAGGTAGGATTGGATGTGTTGGAAGAAGGCTACCAGAAAGTAGAGGCGATCACGGATGCGCAGGCAGCGCTTGTGCGTTCTGCGTCCATGCACGAAATGGAACTGCCGGACAGCCTGGAAGTCGTTGCGCGCGCAGGCGCGGGCGTTAACAATATTCCGCTGGAAAAATGTGCAGAGCAGGGCATTGTCGTATTTAATACACCAGGCGCAAACGCGAACGGTGTAAAAGAGCTTGTGCTTGCCGGCATGTTTATGGCGAGCCGCGATATCAACGGCGGCGTGAACTGGGTGCAGTCGGAAAAAGACAACGAGGAGCTTGCCAAGCTGACCGAAAAGCAGAAAAAAGCATATGCCGGATGCGAGATCGCCGGAAAGAAGCTGGGCGTGATCGGGCTGGGTGCCATCGGTATCCGTGTGGCAAACGCAGCGACGCATCTGGATATGGAAGTCTATGGCTATGATCCGTATATTTCCGTTAACGCGGCATGGAATCTGTCACGCAACGTAAAGCATGTGCGCAATGTAGAGGATATTTACCGTGAATGCGATTATATTTCGATCCATGTGCCGCTTTTAGATGCGACCAAAAAAATGATTAATGAAGACGCGATTGCAATGATGAAGCCGACGGCAGTGATCTTAAACTTTGCAAGAGACCTGTTAGTGGATGAAGAAGCAGTTGTAAAAGCGCTGGCTGAGGGAAGGCTGAAAAAATATGTGTCCGATTTCCCAAACAATACGACAGCCGGCAAGCCAGGATGTGTCGTAACGCCGCATCTGGGCGCGTCTACGGAAGAATCCGAAGACAACTGTGCGGTTATGGCAGCGCAGGAGATCCGCAATTATCTGGAGCACGGCAACATCCGCAACTCCGTAAACTATCCGAACTGCGATATGGGCGAATGCACGACCGAAGGGCGTGTGGCTGTCCTGCATAAAAACAGCAAAGGTGTAATTGGTAAGTTCACGTCTATTTTTGGCGAATGCGACATTAACATTGCAAACATGACGAACAAATCCAAAGGGGATTATGCTTACTCGATGTTTGATTTGGATACACCGATGACGCAGGAGGCGGTTTCAAAAATGAAGGCAATGAATGGCGTGCTTAAGGTGCGCATTGTAAAATAAGAAAGATCGGAAAAGGCATTTGCGGCAACGGTGTTGCTGGCAGATGCCTTTTTATATTTATTGGTTAAAAAGTAATTAAATAGCATTAAAATGAATAAAAGTGTTTAAAAATGCTGTATTTATGATATAATCAGGTAAAAAGAGGGAGAGAATGGAATTATGGAATTAAAAGCAGAAGATGTTTTTAGACCGGGAGCGTTTCCTGAGTATACCTATATATCACGTAAATCTGCGGTTTCAGACCTGTCATATGAATTTCGGTTGATGCAGGCACTGAAAGTGTCTGGATTTCTAACTTCTCTGGTAGGCCCTTCGAAGATGGGAAAAACAATTCTTTGTGAAAAAGTTGTCGGGTTTGAAAAAATTGTGGAAGTTTCAGGTGCGGATTTTAACATAGAGACAGATTTCTGGAAGCTGGCTGCTGCAAAAGCAGGCATGGCATATGAGGGACAGTTTTCCTCAGAAAAAATCATTGCTGAAACCAATGATAAATATTCAAAAAAAGAAACTTATTCTTTAACAAAGGATAAAATCATTGAATACTACAAAAAAGAGAATTTAGTTTTGGTTATAGATGATTTTCATTATGCATCGGAAGAGAAACGGATGCAGATCGCACAGCAGTTAAAGGATGCAATACGCAGGGGATTTAAGGCAATCGTCGTTTCACTTCCGCACAGAGCGGATGAAGCGATCCGAAGGAATGCAGATCTTTCCGGCAGGTTAAGCATGATCAACATGGCGGCGTGGGAGGTGAATGACCTTAAGGAGATTGCGAAAGTAGGTTTTGAAAAGCTTGGCATACAGATTGAAGATGAAGTGGCAGGACAGATAGCAATAGAAAGTTTATCATCTCCACAGCTCATGCAGTATATTTGTTTAAATATATGTACAATTTTAGAAATGGCGGGGAATAGTGAAAGATGCGTGAAACAGGAAATTTTAAGAACAGCTTATCGGTATACAACTGCGAATTTTGAGTATGGGGATGTAGTTTCTCTAATGCAGAAAGGCCCGAATATGAGAGGAAAAAGCAGGAATAGGTTTCTTGCTGACGATGGGCAGGAATATGATATCTATGAATTGATTGTAAAATCTATTGCGGAAAATCCGCCAATTATGAAATTAGAATTTGATGATGTGAAAGAACGGATCTATCGTTTAGTTGCTGATGACAGCAAAAAGCCTGCACCACAGGCTATAAAAGAAAGCCTGGTCAAGCTGCAAGAGCTACTAGATGGCAGAGAAGATATCTTTAAAGTGCTGGACTGGAAAGAAGGAAGCTTATATATTTTGGATCCTTTATTTCTGTTTTATTTAAGGTGGGGAGGCAGTATGAAAAATGTTTCATGATATTAGAAGTATGCGGGATGCGATAGAGAGGGTAGAAAACGTTTCAGATGAAAATGCTTTTGAACATGCGATCAGTGATTTGAGGATATATATGAAACAGCTTGGAATGGAAGCTTCATCTTTTATTGAACTGGAGAAAAGGGCATTTTATATTTCGAATGGATATTCTGAAAAAGATACAAAAGAGAAAATGCAAGATGCCAAAAAGAGAGTGATAGCGTATCTTACTGGGATAATGAGTGAGCGTACAGATAAAGAACTGGTCATCCAGGTGCTGGAGAACTTTTACTTGTTTTTAGAAAATCTTCTGGAAAGAGAGCCGCATAAAAAGAGTGGAATAAATAAAATCCAGCTTGCGGGATTCAAAATCAGAAATGAATATGATGTTCAGCACTTGCTGTATGCGTATTTAAAACCGTTATACCCAATGGCACGGCTAGAAGTAAATGAAGATACAGGATATGGAACCGTTAGGGCAGATATATTGCTGGATGAGGATTGTGCAGTTGAAATAAAATGTACAAGAAAAGGGATGTCATTAAAAAAATTAATTGAAGAAATAGAAGCAGATATGGTACATTACAGTGAAAAGAATATCTGCTTTTTTATCTATGATAAAGAAAAGATAATTGAAAATGCTTTTTGTTTTAAGAAAACATATGAAGAAAAAATGAAAGATAAGCACATACATGTGATTATTCATCAGCCAAAAATATTATGAAAAGTGCATTTAATTGCCTCGGCGTTCTGACAATCTGCCGCACCAGCAGGTGTTTTTTTGTTTGACGTATCCGCCCCGAAACGTTATAATAGAAACACTTGGAAAAAACGGGAATTGACTGAAAGGAGACAGTAATGGCACAGATCAGACCATTTTTCTGCATCCGTCCATGCAGGGAAAAAGCAGCGCGGATCGCGGCGCTTCCATATGATGTATACAGCAGAGCGGAGGCAAAACAGGTGACGGCGCAAAATCCAGACTCTTTTTTAAATATTGACCGCCCGGAGACACAGTTTGCGGACGATGCGGATATGTATGACGACAAGGTCTATCAAAAGGCGCGTGAGATGCTGTGGAAACAGGTGGAAGACAGGACGTTTCTAAAAGAGGAGAAACGCTGCTACTATATTTATGAGCTGACGATGGACAAAAGGACGCAGACGGGAATCGTGGCATGTGCTTCGATCGATGACTATGAAAACCAGGTCATTAAAAAGCATGAAAATACAAGGCAGGAAAAAGAAGCAGACCGCATTCGCCATGTAGACACCTGCAATGCCCAGACTGGCCCGATCTTTTTGGCTTACCGTGCGGATCAGGGGATACGTACGGTTGTACAGGAGGCGAAAAAGCAGGAGCCTTTGTATGACTTTGTCGCAGAGGACGGCGTGCGCCACCGCGTATTTCGGATCTTTGCGGACGTACAGATACGGGAGATCCAGCAGGCATTTGCCAAAATGGAGTCGGTTTATATTGCGGACGGGCATCATCGTGCGGCTTCTGCGGTAAAGGTCGGGCAAATGCGCAAGAAAGCGCATCCAGGCTGTACAGGAGAGGAAGAATTTTGTTTTTTCCTGTCGGTATTGTTTCCAGACGACGAGCTTATGATTATGGACTATAACCGTGTGGTAAAGGATCTCGGCGGGCTTTCTCCTGCGCAGTTTCTCGAAAAGGCAGGCAGTATTTTTGATCTGAAAAAAGTGTCCAGGAACGAGCGCAGGCCAAAGAAAAAAGGAGATTTTTCCATGTATCTGGACGGAAGCTGGTATATGTGCAGCGTCCGCGCAGAGGATCTGTCTGCTGACCCGGTGAAAAGCCTGGATGTGTCGCTGCTGCAGGATCTTTTGCTGGAGCCGGTGCTTGGCATTCACGATCCAAAGACCGATCAGCGCATTGATTTTATCGGAGGTATCCGCGGGCTGGACGAGCTAGAGCGCAGGGTGGAAACAGACTGTGCGGTAGCGTTTGCCATGTATCCGACCGATATATCGGAGCTTTTTGCAGTCGCAGACGCCGGGCTTTTAATGCCGCCGAAATCTACCTGGTTTGAGCCAAAATTAAGGAGCGGGCTGTTTATTCATGCATTGGATGAATAGAGGATATACAGGCAATATCCGGGAAGACGGATACAACGACAGGAGAGGATCATATGCTTACAGCGCAGGAGCCAACGATTATTACAGAAAGCCTGGAAAATTTGCAGAAGGTAGATAAAAATGTGATTCAGGAATATTTGGAAGGCATCGTGCCGGATCTTATCAACTTTGCCGTGCAGATTCTGCTTGCCGTCCTGTTGTATCTGGTCGGGAAGCGCGTGGTTTCATTTATACGCAAATTTCTGCGCAGGTCTTTGGAGCGGCGAAGCGTGGATATCGGAGTGCGCCAGTTTTTGGATTCGGTCAGCAAATACAGCCTGTACGCTATTTTGTGGCTGATGATTTTAACGCTGTTTGGCATTACGACGGCTTCTGTGATTGCACTGCTTGGTTCTGCCGGGCTGACGCTGGGGCTTGCCTTGCAGGGAAGCCTTGCAAATTTTGCAGGCGGCGTGCTGATCCTTCTGCTGCGCCCGTTTCACGTAGATGATTACATTATTTCCGGCGAAACAGGACACGAAGGAACAGTTAAGGAGATTACGACATTTTATACCAGGATACAGACCGCGGACAACCAGACGGTGATGATACCAAACGGCAAGCTGGCGGACGGTGCGATTGTCAATGTGACCGGGCAGCAGACAAGGCGTGTGGATATTCTTGTAGGCATTGCATACAGCGCAGATTTAAAGCTGGCAAAAAGCCTGCTGTGGGAGCTGGCGCAAAAGGAGACACGCAGGCTGGAGGAAGAGCCGGTCAACGTGTTTGTTTCAAGCCTGGCGGACAGCGGCGTGGAGCTTGGGTGCCGCTTTTGGGTAAAGTCAGAAGATTACTGGCAGACGAGATGGGACATGCTGGAGGCGGTAAAGCTGTCGTTTGACGAGCATGGTGTGGAAATTCCATTTCCGCAGGTGGATGTGCATATGAAGAGAGAGGAATTTCACGGGTAATCGTAATTTGTTATAAAAATGTGCAAATATGCGATACTATGTGTGAAAACAGGAAAATAAATCAATCGCAGACGATATTATTTTAGGAGGGAACAAATTTGAACTTAAAAGATCTGACCGCATATGAGATCATAGAAGAAAAAGAACTGCCCGATATCCATTCAAACGGGTGTCTGCTGCGCCATAAAAAAAGCGGCGCGAAAATTACGGTGATTTCAAATGACGACGAAAATAAGGTGTTTTATATCGGGTTTCGCACACCGGCAGAAGACAGTACGGGTGTGCCGCATATTATTGAGCATTCGGTGCTGTGCGGCTCTGACGAATTTCCGGTAAAAGACCCGTTTGTGGAGCTTGTCAAGGGGTCATTAAATACATTTTTAAATGCAATGACTTATCCTGACAAGACCGTTTATCCGGTTGCAAGCTGCAATGACAAGGATTTTCAAAATCTGATGCACGTCTATCTGGATGCGGTGCTGCATCCGAATATTTACAAATACAGCGAGATTTTCAAACAGGAAGGCTGGCATTATGAGCTGGAATCAGAAGACGACGAGCTGACGTTAAACGGCGTCGTATACAATGAGATGAAAGGAGCGTTTTCTTCGCCGGAGGATGTGCTCGAGCGGGTAACGCTGAGCGCGCTTTTTCCTGATACGACGTATGCGAACGAATCGGGCGGCGATCCGGCGTATATTCCTGATCTGACGTATGAGGCGTTTTTGGATTTTCACCGCAGGTATTACCATCCGTGCAACTCTTATATCTATCTGTATGGGGATATGGATGCGGCGCAAAAGCTGGACTGGATCGATCAAAACTATTTGTCACACTATGATAAGATCGACCTGGATTCGGGTATCCAGCTACAAAGCCCGTTTGCGGCGCCTTTCGAGATGGTAAAGAAGTATCCGATTGCAAGCTCGGAAAGCGAGCAGGATCATACGTACCTGTCGTATAGCGCCGTTATTGGCACGACGCTGGAGCCAAAGCTGGCACTGGCGTTTGAAATACTCGACTATGCGCTTTTAAACGCGCCGGGCGCACCGTTAAAGCAGGCGCTTTTGGATGCGAAGATCGGCAAAGATGTGATCGGCGGCTTTGACAGCTCCACATATCAGCCGGTGTTTACCGTTACGGCGAAAAATGCAAACACGCAGCAGAAGCAGGCGTTTGTCAATGTGATTGAGTCCACGCTGCAAAAGCTCGTGAAAGAAGGGTTAAATAAAAAAGCGCTGCTTGCCGGGATTAACAGCAGTGAATTTAAGTTCCGTGAAGCAGATTTCGGCAATTATCCGAAAGGGCTTATTTACGGGCTGCAATGTCTTGACAGTTGGCTGTATGACGAGAACCAGCCGTTTGTCTATCTGGAAGCGCTGGATTTGTTCGGGCTTTTGAAAGAGCAGGCAGGACAGGGATATTTTGAAGGGCTGCTGCAAACGTATTTCCTTGACAATATGCACAAGGCAGTCGTTGTCGTAGAACCAGAAAAAGGATTAAATGAAAAGACAGAAAAGGCGTTAAAGGAAAAGCTCACAGCGTATAAAAACGCTCTGACAAAGGAAGAGGAAGCAGCGCTGATTGCAGATACTGCGCATTTAAAGGCTTACCAGCAGGAGCCGTCCGCAAAGGAAGATATGGAAAAAATACCGATGCTGTCCAGGGAGGATATTAAAAAAGAAGCAGCGCCGTTTTATAACGAAGAAAAGTCGGTGGCAGGAATTCCGCTGATCCATCACAACTTGTATTCCAACGGCATTAACTACATTCACCTGATGTTCGACTTATCTGGAATCAAAGAAGAATGGCTGCCGTACCTTGGTATGTTAAAGGCGGTGCTCGGCGATATGGATACGCAGGAGTATACGTACGAGGATTTGGCAAATGAGATCAACCTGCATACAGGCGGCTTTTCGGTCAATATTATCGCGGCGTCTGACAATACGCCGCAACACCAGTCTGTGCTGAAATACGAAGTCGGCATAAAAGCGCTCTATGCAGAGACCAGCACGGCGATGAAGCTGCTGCGGAGCATGATCTGCCGTACCAAGCTGGACGATGACAAGCGTTTGTACGAGGTGATTGCACAGGCAAAATCAAGAGTGGAAATGCAGTTTATGCAGGCAGGGCACTCGGTATCAGCGCTGCGCGCCATGTCGTATTTTTCCAAAACAGGCAAATTCAGCGATCTTGCAGGCGGCATCGGGCTCTACCGTGTTCTGGCTGAGACAGAAAGCGACTTTGAAAATAAGAAGGAAACGGTCAAGGCAGTGCTAAAGGAGCTGTTTCATGCGATCTTCCGCCCGGAACATATGGTGGTCAGCCTGACCAGCGATGCGCAGGGGCTTGCGGTGTTTGAACCGGAGCTTGCAGTATTAAAGGAAGACCTGTTTACGGATAATTGTGAAAAGCCGGGCGCGCCGTTAATCTGCACAAAGAAAAACGAAGGCTTTAAAAACGCTGCGCAGGTACAGTATGTATCGAGGGCAGGCAATTTCCGAGATCACGGCTTTGCGTATACCGGAGCGCTGCGGATGCTAAAGGTAATATTAAATTATGACTATCTATGGCTGAATATCCGCGTCAAAGGCGGTGCGTATGGCTGTATGAGCGGATTTGGCAGAAACGGGGATACGTATTTTTCCACCTACCGCGATCCGAACCTGCGCGGCTCCAATGAGGTGTTTAACGGCATACCAGAATACCTGCGCCATTTTTGCGCAGACGAGCGGGATATGACCAAATATATGATCGGCACGATCAGCAGCATCGACACTCCGCTCAATCCGTCTGCGAAGGGGATGCGCTCTATGATGGCTTACCTGACGAAGCTGACGCTGGAAGACATACAAAGAGAACGCGACGAGGTGCTTTGTGCAGGCCAGCAGGACATCCGTGCGCTGGAGCCTTTGATCGCAGCCGTATTGTCAGAAGAAAATATTTGCGTGATCGGCAATGAGACGATGCTGGAAAAAGAATCGGATCTGTTTATGGAAGTGAAAGATTTGTTTTAAGAGGCAGCATTTTAAGAAAGGAATACGATGGATAACAGCACAAGCTTTAAATCAGGATTTGTAACAATTATCGGCAGGCCGAATGTGGGAAAGTCCACATTGATGAACCGGATTATCGGGCAGAAAATCGCAATTACGTCAAATAAGCCGCAGACGACGCGCAGCCGCATACAGACGGTCTATACCGATACGCAGCGCGGGCAGATCGTGTTTATGGATACGCCGGGCATTCATAAGGCAAAAAACAAGCTGGGTGAATATATGGTCAATGTGGCGGAGCATACCTTGCAGGATGTGGACGTGATCCTGTGGCTGGTGGAACCGACGGACTTTATCGGAGCAGGAGAGCGGCATATTGCACAGATCCTGCAAAAAGCGCAGGTGCCGGTACTGCTTGTGATTAATAAAATCGACACGGTTGCCAAAAAAGAAGAGCTGCTGCATTTTATCGATACGTACCGCCAGATCTGTGATTTTAATGAAATTATCCCGGCATCGGCGCTGCGCGGAGAAAATGTATCCGATGTCGTCGATATGATCTTTCAATATTTGCCGTATGGACCGATGTTTTATGATGAAGATACGGTTACAGACCAGCCGCAGCGGCAGATTGTGGCGGAAATTGTACGGGAGAAGGCGCTTCATGCGTTAGAGGAGGAGGTGCCGCACGGAATTGCGGTTACCATCGACCGGATGAAGCCGCGAAAGGGAAAAGAACTGATCGATATCGAAGCGACGATTATCTGCGAACGGGAGTCTCATAAAGGCATTATCATCGGAAAAAGCGGCGCGATGCTGAAAAAAATCGGGTCAAACGCCAGGTTTGAGATCGAAAAGCTGCTCGAGGAAAAGGTAAACCTGCGGCTGTGGGTCAAGGTCAGGAAAAACTGGCGCGACAGCGATACGATGCTGAAAAATTTTGGATATAAGGAGCTTTCATAAGACGATTGCTGAAAAATGCCAGATTTTATCTTGTATCATTATTCATAAATATGCGGAACCTATCATAGAGAATGAAGGAAAGGAATCGAGGGGATGCATATGACAAGCGGCTGCTGGGATAATTTTGCGTTAAGCGGCAGGATCAGTGATTATTTAAAGTACCGGGAACAGGAAGACTGCGGCAGGCAGCAGCACTGTTCGGCGGCATGGATGGGTGATAAGGCACATGGGACAGACGATCGTCCTGACAGGCATGGTGCTGTCGGCAATGCCTGTCGGTGATTATGACAAAAGAATACAGCTTCTGACAAGGGAAAGAGGAAAGATTGCGGCGTTTGTGCGTGGAGCCAGACGCCCGAACAGTGCGTTTCTTGCTTCGTCCAATCCTTTTTCGTTCGGTGAGTTTGAAGTATATGAGGGGAAAAGCTCCTATAACGTAGCGAAGGCGTCGATTACGCACTATTTCAGAGAACTGGCGAAAGATTTGGATGCGGTATCTTATGGCTTTTATTTTCTGGAAATGGCATCTTATTATACACAGGAAAATATGGACGGGACGGATTATTTAAATCTATTGTACGTAACGCTCAAAGCATTGCTTAAAAAAGCGGTGGACAACCGCCTCGTGCGCAGGATCTATGAACTGCGCGTGCTCGTGCTGTCAGGGGAATATCCCGATGTATTTTCGTGCACGAAATGCGGCAAAAAGGAAAATCTTTACTATTTTTCCATGCGGCGCCACGGCACCCTGTGCCCGGACTGCCTGAAAGGGGAGTACGCAGTGCCGCTTGACGCATCGACGCTGTATGCGCTGCAATATGTGATTACGGCACCGCTGCAAAAGCTTTACAGCTTTACGTTAAGCGCTCCGGTGCTTGGGCGTCTTGAGGAGATCACAGCGGGCTACATACGCCAGTACCAGGATCATGAATTTCAGTCTGCGCAGATGCTGGACAGCTTTGGTGCCGACCTGCAAAAAACCGCGAAAAATGGTGAAAAGTGATTGAAATAGCAAAAAAGGAATAGTATAATGTCCGCGGAGGCAAAAGACAAAGAGGATCTGCAAAAACAACAGAGGAGGCAATAGCTATGAGACAGAAGCTGTATGCAATGCTGCTCATTTTTGCGGCGGCCAGCATGACCACATCGTGTGGGACTTCATTTGAAGCTGATGAGAGTACGGTTTACATTACAAAAGAAGGGAACGTGATCGGCGCTGATATCGAGGATTTTAATGAAGAATATTATGACGAGGAAGAACTAGAGGCGTATATTACGGAATCCATTGAAGATTATGTAGCATCAAACGGAGACGGAAGTCTGGAGTTAGACCGGTTTCAAATCGAATCATCAAAGGAAGACGGCGTGACGGCACAGCTATATTTAAATTATGCGACCTATATTGATTATGCATTATTTAACGATGTCACAATGTTTGCCGGGACAGTATCTGAGGCGCGCAGCGAAGGTTATCCGTTTGACCAGGCATTCAAAATGGCAGCAGAAGGCGAGGCGTCAGGCAGTACCAGCGCAGAGGAACTTTTGGAAGATGAACAAATCCGTGTGATCGTAATCGGTGACGAGACCGTCGTAAAAGTAGACGGAGAAATACAGGCAGTATCCGACGGCAATGCGGAGGTAACCGGGAAAAATACGGCGCGCGTGCATTATGATGTGGAAGACGAACAGGCGCAGCCGGCTTATATTTTATATAAATAGGCGATAAGGCGCAGTTTTGGAAATAAGGGAGGATCAAAAATATGGAAAAATCAATGGAAAAGATTGTCGCACTTGCGAAGGCAAGAGGCTTTGTATACCCAGGCTCCGAGATCTACGGCGGCCTGGCGAATACATGGGACTACGGCAATCTTGGCGTGGAGCTGAAAAATAACGTAAAAAAAGCATGGTGGCAGAAATTTGTGCAGGAAAACCCGTATAACGTTGGCGTGGACTGTGCGATTTTAATGAATCCGCAGACATGGGTGGCGTCTGGGCATCTCGGCGGATTTTCCGATCCGCTGATGGATTGTAAGGAATGTCACGAGCGGTTTCGCGCAGATAAAATTATAGAGGATTATGCGGGCGAGCATGGCATTTTGCTCGAAGAAAGCGTGGACGGCTGGTCGAACGAGGAAATGGTGAAGTTTATGGAAGACCACCAGGTGCCGTGTCCAAGCTGCGGCAAGCATAATTTTACGGATATCCGCCAGTTCAACCTGATGTTTAAGACGTTTCAGGGAGTTACGGAGGACGCGAAAAATACGGTTTATCTGCGTCCAGAAACCGCACAGGGCATTTTTGTCAATTTTAAAAACGTACAGCGTACGTCGCGTAAAAAAATCCCGTTCGGAATTGCCCAGATCGGGAAATCATTTCGAAATGAAATCACGCCTGGCAATTTTACGTTCCGTACAAGGGAATTTGAGCAGATGGAGCTGGAGTTTTTCTGCGAGCCTGGCACAGACTTGGAGTGGTTTACTTACTGGAGAAGCTTTTGCCGCGACTGGCTGTTAAGCCTTGGCATGAAAGAAGAAGAGCTGCGCCTTAGAGACCATGATCCTGCCGAGCTTGCCTTTTACAGCAAAGCGACGACGGACTTTGAATTTTTATTCCCGTTTGGATGGGGCGAGCTTTGGGGCATCGCAGACCGTACCGACTACGACTTAAGCCAGCATCAAAATACATCCGGGCAGGATTTGTCCTATTTTGATGATACGAAAAATGAGAAATATATTCCTTACGTCATCGAGCCGTCGCTCGGTGCTGACCGTGTCGTGCTTGCATTTTTATGCGCGGCTTACGATGAGGAAAATATCGGCACGCAGGAAAAGCCGGATATGCGTACCGTGCTGCACTTCCATCCGGCGCTTGCTCCGGTAAAAATCGGTGTGCTGCCGCTTTCCAAAAAGCTGAATGAAGGCGCAGAGCAGGTATTTGCGCAGTTGTCGAAAAAATACAACTGTGAATTTGACGACCGCGGCAATATCGGCAAAAGATACCGCCGCCAGGACGAGATCGGTACGCCGTTCTGCGTGACGTATGACTTTGACTCACAGCAGGATCATGCCGTTACGGTGCGCTTCCGTGACTCAATGGAGCAGGAGCGCGTGGCAATCGCCGATCTGGATGCTTATTTTTCCGATAAATTTGATTTTTAACCAGTCCGGTCACTGCCGTTTTGATTTTTTTTCATATATTTGGAAAAAGTGGTTGCGATTGTGAAAAAATATGTTAAAATAGAGATGTGCGTATTGTATCGCACAAACAATGTTGACAATGTGGATGGATTTCGGACGAGCCCGTCTGTGAAAAAGTTCACAAAAAAATAAGCAAACCAAAGTATTATTTAGGAGGAATTAACAAATGGCAAACAAATGGGTATATTTGTTCAGCGAAGGTAAAGCAGACATGCGTGAGCTGCTCGGCGGCAAAGGTGCGAACCTTGCCGAGATGACAAACTTAGGGCTTCCGGTTCCACAGGGCTTTACAATCACAACAGAAGCATGTACACAGTATTATGAGGACGGCCGCGAGATCAATGCAGAGATCCAGGGCCAGATCAATGAGTACATTGCAAAGATGGAAGAGATCACCGGCAAGAAATTCGGCGACAAAGAAAACCCTCTGCTTGTATCCGTACGTTCCGGTGCAAGAGCTTCTATGCCTGGTATGATGGACACGATCTTAAACCTGGGCTTAAATGAAACGGTTGTAGAAGTAATTGCAGAAAAATCCGGCAACGCCCGCTGGGCATGGGACTGCTACCGCAGATTTATCCAGATGTACTCTGACGTTGTTATGGAAGTAGGCAAGAAATACTTCGAACAGCTCATCGATGAGATGAAAGAGAAAAAAGGCGTGACGTATGACGTAGACCTGACAGCAGACGACTTGAAAGAGCTGGCTGGCCAGTTCAAGGCTGAGTACAAGGGCAAGATCGGCTCTGACTTCCCGGATGATCCGAAGGAGCAGTTAATGGGCGCGATCAAAGCAGTATTCCGTTCCTGGGACAACCCTCGTGCAAACGTATACCGCCGCGACAACGATATCCCATATTCCTGGGGTACAGCCGTAAACGTACAGTCTATGGCTTTCGGTAACATGGGCGACGACTGCGGCACAGGCGTTGCATTTACACGTGACCCGGCTACCGGCGAAAGAAAGCTGATGGGCGAGTTCCTGATTAATGCACAGGGCGAAGACGTAGTTGCAGGTGTGCGTACGCCAATGCCGATCGCTGAGATGGAACAGAAATTCCCGGAAGCATTCAAACAGTTTACAGAAGTATGCAAGAAGCTCGAAGACCACTACAGAGATATGCAGGATATGGAGTTCACAGTTGAAAACAAAAAGCTCTATATGCTTCAGACAAGAAACGGCAAGAGAACAGCGCAGGCTGCTTTAAAGATCGCATGTGACCTTGTAGACGAAGGTATGCGTTCAGAAGAAGAAGCAGTTGCAATGATCGACCCTCGTAACCTGGATACTTTACTGCATCCGCAGTTTGACGCTACTGCATTAAAGGCTGCTACTCCGGTAGGCAAGGGCCTTGGCGCATCTCCTGGTGCTGCCTGCGGCAAGATCGTATTCTCCGCAGAAGACGCAGAAGCATGGCATGACAGAGGTGAAAAAGTCGTACTTGTACGTCTTGAGACATCTCCAGAAGATATTACTGGTATGAAAGCTGCACAGGGTATTTTAACTGTCCGCGGCGGTATGACTTCTCACGCAGCCGTTGTTGCACGTGGCATGGGTACCTGCTGTGTATCAGGATGCGGCGACATCGCTATGGATGAAGAAAACAAGAAATTCACACTTGCCGGCAAGGAATACCACGAAGGAGATTTCATCTCTATCGACGGCTCCACAGGCAACATTTATGACGGCGAAATCCAGACCGTAGACGCTACAATCGCGGGCGAATTCGGCAGAATTATGGATTGGGCTGACAAATACAGAAGATTAAAAGTTCGTACAAATGCAGATACACCGGCAGACGCTAAGAAAGCACGCGAACTCGGCGCAGAAGGCATCGGCCTTTGCCGTACAGAGCATATGTTCTTCGAAGAAGACAGAATCGCAGCATTCCGCGAAATGATCTGTGCAGACACTGTAGAAGAAAGAGAAGCAGCGCTTGACAAGATCCTTCCGTATCAGCAGGGCGACTTTGAAAAATTATATGAAGCGCTGGAAGGCTGCCCGGTAACGATCCGTTTCTTAGATCCGCCACTGCATGAGTTCGTACCAACAGACGAAGAAGACATTGCAAAGCTTGCAAATGCACAGAACAAGTCCGTAGAAGACATCAAGACACTGATTGATTCTCTGCATGAGTTCAACCCGATGATGGGACACCGCGGCTGCCGTCTTGCAGTTACTTATCCAGAAATTGCAAAGATGCAGACAAAAGCAGTAATCCGCGCAGCAATCAACGTTCAGAAAGCACACGCTGACTGGAACGTAAAACCGGAAATCATGATTCCGTTAATCTGCGATATCAAAGAGTTAAAGAACGTAAAGAAAGTTGTTGTAGAAACAGCAGACGCAGAAATCGCAGCAGCAGGCGTGAAGCTCGAATACGAAGTAGGTACAATGATCGAGATCCCAAGAGCAGCTCTTACCGCTGACGAGATCGCATCTGAAGCCGATTTCTTCTGCTTCGGTACAAACGACCTGACACAGATGACCTTCGGCTTCTCCCGTGACGACTCCGGTAAGTTCTTAGATGCATACTACGATGCTAAGATCTTCGAAAACGATCCATTTGCAAAACTGGATCAGACAGGTGTCGGCAAGCTGATGGAAACAGCAATTAAACTCGGCAAGCCAGTAAATGACAAGCTGCATGTAGGCATCTGCGGCGAGCACGGTGGAGATCCTTCTTCAGTTGAGTTCTGCCATAAGATTGGGCTGGATTATGTGTCTTGTTCACCGTTCCGTGTGCCGATTGCTAGATTGGCAGCGGCTCAGGCGGCTATTAACAACTAGAGGAATTAGACAACCCTATTGTTAATTAGCACTATCCATTTCCATGAGATTTGCAAAAACAAATTCCATAGGAA
>ERZ778516.588-NODE-588-length-30308-cov-10.833438_pt1 | contig 30308 bp, 23 predicted proteins | sample MGYA00510342_ERZ778516 | MGnify/ENA primary metagenome ERZ778516 (study PRJEB29527, sample SAMN07138961) | mouse gut metagenome | material: feces | host: mouse | place: China:Nanjing | collected 2016-01-25 ... | reverse complement strand
CCACCTCTATACCCGGCAAAATTGACAAGGTAATTCACGCCTGTTTCCCTGTCTATCCATATTTCCATACCTTCCACTGTGCCCTGCTTATAGACCTTTTGAAACCTGTTGTTTTTCTTCATCTTATTATTTTCTTTCCCATCCAAATTTAATAAATTTTCTCGGCATCCTTCGGCAAATGCCTGACATGCTCCAAAAACGACTGGGCTGCCTCCCCTTCCTGCACATCATACACATAACCCAAGCCATCCGCCACTTCCACAGCTACACGCCCAAACAGGCTGCACATCCGGACAACCGCTTCCCATGCATCCTCAACCGTCCCTCCAAAATATGTGCCTAAATATTCCTGATACTCCTCCTGCCCCAGCCAACGGCTCAAATATTTTGCTGATTTCCCTACGCTGGCTTGGAAGCCCGTCTTAAGGCCAGCCTTCCATGATAACATCTTTTCCAATTCCTTGCGGACAACAAAATTCGCCATATCCTGTACATAGGGCAGTTCTTCCCGCCAAAGGCCTTTTGCCAAATTGTTGGTACACCACCAGAATTCATTGGCGCAGGCTGAAAGCTGAGCCTGTGACGGCTTTTTTACATGATAATCCTCATCTGTTGCCTCTGGCATTTCCGGGAGGAAATTATCTTTGTCCAACAAGATTCTGCACAGCTTGTCCTCACAGATATGCGCTTTGGCATGGGGGATGGATTCCACATGGAGGTCCACCCGAACCCCATCGTCAAACTGCATCAGCCATCCATACATATTCTCTTTGTCGCTGGGGCAATCCGGGTGCTCGTCGGGGCGCTGCATATAGAGGACAGTGCCGAATTTACGGATCCAATGCTTCTCCCGGATAAAATCTGCTGTCTGGGTAACAACAAAAACAATGTCGTAATCTTGGAATATGTCTTTCGGCACATTCTTATTTGTCCGGGAGCCGTTTAAGTACACTGCCCGGATCCGGCTGTCTGCATTTGCAATATCCAAAAATAACTGGTACATCGTTGTTTCACTGCGCATAGATTACCTCTAATTGTTTGAACTTTATTTCAAAACGCTTGCTTTCCATTTATTGTTTGCCCTCCAAACCAATTAAACCTCACTCTGTTTTTTGCTGGCTTAAAATAAACGGTGTCATCTTCTCCATTAATCCCTTAGACAACCGTCCCCCTTTTTCCTTTAAAAGCCTTTGCTGCTCCGCTTTTACTCACTCTACAGCCTTCAATTGTCCTTCCAGCCGTTCACTCAAAATGGTATGTCCCTCCATAAACTATCTCCTTCCAAAACTTGTTATCTTCCTTCTCTTATTCTTCCCTCCACAGAACAATTTCCTTCACTCAGAATTTTTCTGCACCAGCTTCTCCAACTGGGCCTCCACAACCCGGAAATGCTTGTCAAATGCTTTCATCGCCTCCGGCAGGTCCCGCTCCCGCAGGGCATGATAAATGCCCCAATGGGAACGCCGCAGCAGTTCCGCCCGCATTTTATTTGTGAGTATTTTCGCCCTGAAATTTTCTATGAACTGATCCAGCAGGCCATCCAGCATGGAGCTGTACAAAATCAGTATCCGGTTATGGGAGCTTTTCACCAGCATATGGTGGAAATCCAAATCCAGCCTTGCGCTTTCTTTTGCGCTCATGGGCTGTTCCATTTCCTCTAAAATCTGGCGCATCCCTTCCAGTTCTTCTTCCGTTGCAGCCTCCACCGCCAGCCGGACTGCCGCATATTCATAACCTGTGCGGATATGGAAAATTTCCGCATAATCAATTTCCAGCAGCGCCATCACCATATTTACAGATTTCAGCATGTATTCTACCGGGTCGCAGCGGACATAATTGCCGCTGCCCTGCAGGCATTCAATCAGCCCTGTGATTTCCAGCATATGCATTACTTCCCGGATGGAATTGCGGCTGACCCCCAACTGCTCCGCGATTTCCCGTTCTGTAGGAATCTTATCATTTAGTTTTAGTTTTCCGGAAAGAATCTGTTCTGAAAAGTAATCAAATACATATTCATATGTTTTCTTTCCGTTTAATTTGGAATTATCCATGTTGTTTCCTTCTACCTTCTCTATTTTTCTGCCGTTACTTATTGCAATGATAGCGCCCCGTCTGTTATTCTAGTATAGTTCGGGAATATTTGCAAGGCTTTGGGAAATTATTACTCCGGCGATCAAATATCGCAGTAGATTGCGCAGAACAAATCTTCATATGCAAGGCGGAAGATTGAGCTGCAGCGAGGGCTACAGCGATTGATGAGGGTCTGCCCCGCTTTATCGGGCACAACGCGGCAGATGGAGGTTTGGGCAAGCAAAATGTTGTGATATTTAACCGCCAGAGTAATAACTTTCCCCGTTTTGGCACTGCCATATCGGCTATTATAAAAACGGAAAACAGCAGCCTTGCGCATACACCGCAAGCCTGCTGCCCCCAAGTGAATTATGTTGTATGTATGTGTATCAATAATCTGCCTTTCGGCAAACTATTACCCATGCAAAACAAAACGCCAAACCCCATCCTGGCAGTTCCCAGCCGTCAGGGGCTTTTCACCATCACGGATACCCCGTCCGGGATTACTGCAATATGGGCGTCCTGCCCTTTTTCCTTAAGCGCCCGCCCCAACGCTTCGTTGACGTCGGCGGCTGTTTCAAATCCCATCTCCTCTGCCAGGGCACGGTATTCTTCACACATCACATAAATGACCTTGTGGTGGATTAAAATACGGCTCTGGATTTGGTATTCCCATTGGTCTGGCTTTGTCTGGCCCTGTGGGACCTTTAAGATTTCCTCCATCAGGGCTTTCGGGCTTTCACAGTTTTTCAGCGCCTGATAAAAACCTTCGCCCCCATGGCCGTCCCCGCAGTTGGATACCATAATGATAATGCCCCCATCCTTTGAAGCTGCTTCTGCGGCTGTCATGCCCTTTACAGACTGGTACATGTTCTGGTCCAAAGGATAGCCGCCATTGGTGGAAATTGCAATATCTGCTGGTTTCTTTGGGCTTACCTGGCAATACTGCTGGAGGAACCGGCAGCCGGCTGCATGTGCTTCATTTGCATCGCCGGCCACCGCATGCACTACCTTCTTGTCTGCGTCAATAATGACATTGACAATGTACTGTTGGTTCGCCATCCTGCTTGCGGCAACCATGTCCCTATGGATAGGGTTGTTCTCCAATATGCCGGTGCGGCTGTATGGAGAATCTATAAATGCGGAACAGTGGTTTCCCAATACTGTCACCGCACTGGATACACCGGGCAGGACGCTTTTGCGCCCGCCGGAAAATCCCGCAAAAAAGTGTGTTTCGATAAACCCTTCGCTTACCAGCAAATCCGCTTCTGCTGCAATTTTGTTAACCAGCAAAGGCGCGCCGGAAGGAAGTACCCCAAGGTTGGCCATATCGTCCATATTCTGGCTGTCATGGACTACAATCTTTTCATGGTCCACAATTTCTTCCCCAAATTTGCCAACCAGCTCATCCCTTGTGGTCGCCCGGTGGAACCCTGTGGCAATCAGCAAGGTAATTTCTGCCTGCGGGTTCCCTTCCCGGATTTCCTTTAACATAAATGGGATAATATGCTTGCTGGGCACCGGCCTTGTATGGTCGGAGCAGATGATAACAACCCGCTGTTTCCCTTTGGAAAGCTCCGAAAGCTTCGGGGAGCCGATGGGATGCCCCATAGCTTCCAAGACAAGCTCATCTTCTGTTTTCCCAGTCTTTGGCATGGATTCAATGGAAGATTCCAAAACCTCATAATCTAATTTTTCATCCAGATGCAGCGTCATGCCTTCCCTGGAAAATGGCAATTTCAAATCCATAAAATTCACCTCTATTTTACGCCCATCCAGCCTGCAATAACCATCATCTGCACTTCGGACGTGCCTTCATAAATCTCTGTAATTTTAGCGTCCCGCATCATACGCTCAATGGGATAGTCCTTGGTATACCCATACCCGCCATAAAGCTGCAGGCAGCGGCGCGTCACGTCAGAAGCATTTCTGGATGCCACCAGTTTTGCCATAGCCGCCTTGTGGGAGAATGGCTCATGGTCGTCCTTTGCACATGCCGCCTGGTACACAAGGAGTTTTGCAGCCTCTGTATTTGCCTGCATCTGTGCCAGCTCGAACTGGGTATTCTGGAACTGGGAAATGCGGCGGCCAAACTGCGTCCTCTCCTGCACGTATTTCACAGTTTCTTCAATCGCGCCTTCCGCAATGCCAAGGGCCTGCGCTGCAATGCCCACGCGCCCGCCATCCAGCGTCATCATGGCATATTTAAAGCCTTTGCCCAGTTCCCCAACTAGGTTCTCCTTGGGTACGATGCAGTCCTCAAATATTAACTCGCAGGTAGAAGATGCACGGATGCCCATTTTATCCTCTAATTTCCCAATGGAGAATCCCGGGAAGCCTTTTTCTACGATAAATGCGGAAATCCCTTTGGTCCCCTGGGACTTATCTGTCATAGCCAGCACGAAAAATACGTCCGCTGCCCCTGCGTTGGTAATGAAAATCTTAGAGCCATTCAATACCCAGTGGTCGCCTTTGTCCACTGCAACAGTTTTCTGCCCGGAAGCGTCTGTCCCTGCATTGGCTTCTGTCAGGGCAAATGCGCCAATCCATTCGCCGGAGCACAATTTCGGCAGGTATTTCTGCTTCTGCTCCTCGGTCCCAAACTGGTAAATTGGCGTACAGCAAAGGGATGTATGGGCGCTCACAATTACGCCTGTGGTCCCGCAGTATTTGCTCAGTTCTTCCACGGTCTGGATATAAGCCAGGGTATCCATGCCAGCCCCGCCATATTCCTCTGGGAACGGAATCCCCAAAAGTCCCATCTCCGCCATTTTCTTCACGTTTTCCATAGGGAATTCTTCGGTCCTGTCAATTTCTGCCGCCAGCGGCTTTACTTCATTTACCGCAAACTCATGTACCATGTCCAAAATATCCTGATGAATCTCATCCCTTTTAAAATCCATAACTTCTTCCTCCTTCTTTCTCTGTCAGGTTCTGGGGAAGGGCAGCCCTGCATGGGCCGTCCGCCCCCAAAGGGCCTGGTATCTTTTATGCTTTCCGTGCCTTAAATGCCGCTGTCAATGCCGGCACAACTTCATTCAGGTTCCCAACAATCCCATAATCTGCCACATCAAAAATCGGCGCGTCCTCATCCTTATTTACTGCAATCACCGTGTCAGACCCGGAAATCCCTGCCAGATGCTGGATTGCCCCGGAAATGCCGATGGCAAAGTAAAGCTTCGGCGCTACCGTCTTGCCGGACTGCCCTACCTGATGCGCATGGGGCATCCATCCTGCGTCTACCACTGCCCTGCTGCACCCAACGGTTGCGCCCAGCTCGCTTGCCAAATCCTCCAGCAGCTTAAAGTTCTCCTCAGAACCAACCCCGCGGCCGCCAGACACAATAATGTCTGCTTCTTCCAAATTAACTGCCTCTGCAATCTCGCTGACACGCTCTACCAGGGTGGTACGGATTTCTTCTGGGGCTACATGGATTTCTTCTTTTACGATTTCCCCGGTGCGGCTTTCGTCAAATGCGCCTTTCTTAAATACCCCAGGCCTTACGGTCCCCATCTGGGGACGGTGGTCCGGGCACATAATAGTTGCCATCAGGTTTCCCCCAAAAGTGGGTCGGGTCCATGCGATATTGCCGCTTTCCTCGTCAATGTCAATGCCTGTGCAGTCTGCGGTCAGGCCTGTCTGCAGGCGGCAGGACACCCTTGGCCCCATGTCGCGGCCGTTGTTGGTTGCGCCAATCATCAATGTTTCTGGTTTATATTTTTCCACCAATGCCACCATTGCCTTGGTAAATGCATCAGTGGTGTAGTATTCATATTCCGGGCCGTCTACCATAATGGCGGAATCTGCCCCGTAGGAAATGGCATCCTTTGCCACGCCCTCAATATCCTTGCCGATGACAACTGCCACCAGCGGGCAGCCTTTCTGGTCTGCCAGCGGCCTTGCCACGTTCAAAAGCTCATATCCAACATTTTTTGGTTTTCCACATTCTGTTTCAATGAACACCCATATATTTTTGTAATCATTCAGATTGCCCATAGTAAGCCCCTCCTTATAAAAGTTTTGCTTCTTCCAGCAGTTTCACTACTTCCTTTGCTGCGTCTGCAGGTTCCATGCCTGCCAGCTTCACGCCGGATTTTTCCCGGACTGGCGTGTACGTCTTTTTCACCCTTGTGGGGGAGCCGTTTAAGCCGCACAGCCCCAAATTAATGGACGGGATGTCTGCTTCTGTCAGCACTGGGATTTCTTTTTTCTTTGCAGCCATTTTGCTCTTAATGGTGGGATAACGTGGTTCGTAAGGCAACTTCACAACCGTAACGACTGCCGGGAGCTTGGTGGAAATCATGTCGTAGCCTGCATCGTATTCCCGTTTTACCTGAATTTCCCCGTCCTTTTCCACAATATCCAAAGCATATGTAATCTGGGGCAGCCCAAGGTGCTCTGCAATCTCCGGCCCTACCTGTGCAGTATCGCCGTCTGTTGCCTGTTTCCCGCAGAGGATTAAGTCAAATTTCAGCCCTTCTTTTTCCTCAATTGCCTTGATGGCTTCGGAAAGGATATAGCTGGTGGCAAGGGTATCGGAACCGCCAAAGCTGCGGCTGGAAATCAGGTACCCGCCGTCTGCGCCTACGGAAAGGCAGGACTTGATAGCTTCTTTTGCCTGCTCAGGGCCCATGGAAATTACAATCAGTTTCCCCCCAAGCTGCTCTTTGAGCCTTACGCCTACTTCCTGCGCATAAGTGTCAAAAGGGTTTACAATGCTGGGCACGCCTTTGCGGACCAGTGTGTGGGTTTCAGGGTCTACCTTGATTTCGTTTGTATCAGGTACCTGTTTCATGCAAACACAAATATTCATAATGCTTCCTCCTCATATTTTTCTATAAACGGTAACAAACTTTTCCGGGATTTAAAATCATCTTGGGGTCAAATACCTTCTTAATGCCTTCCATAATTGCCATATTGGTTTCCCCAACGGAATCTACCAGATACTTCACCTTGCCGGAGCCAATGCCGTGCTCACCGGAAACAAGCCCGCCGCAGTCCGTTGCTTCTTTATAAATAATGTCAAAGAATTTATCTACCCGGCTCTTGAACTCTTCCTCCTCCAAATCATTGGAGCACTGGTAAATGTGGAGGTTCCCATCCCCGGCATGGCCGAAAGATTTAATGGTAAGCCCGCATTCCTCACCTGTCTTGTTGACAAATTCCAGATAGTCTGCAATCTTATTTACCGGGACTACCACGTCGCATTCATCCAACAGCTTGGTTTCTTCCATAATTGCTTCAAGGAAGGAAGAACGTGCAGCCCATGCGTCTTTCATTTTGGAGGGGGTGTCCGCCACCAGCACGTCAATGGCGCCTTCCTCCAAAACCAACTCCGCTGCCTGCTCTACCAAAGCGTCCACTTCATCCTCTGAATTCCCGTCCAGGGTCACAAGCAAATATGCGCCGATTTGCGTCCCGTCCAGTTCCTGCGGGAATACAGATTTCCCAATGTAACGCTCGGATGCCAATACGATTTCCCGTTCCATAAATTCAATGGCCTGTGGGTCCATATGCGCCATCTTAAATTTGGGGACGGTGCCAAGTGCAGAATGTAAGTCCTCAAAGGGAATAATCAAGGATGCTGCTGCCTTTGGCGCAGGTATGATTTTCAAAGTCAGCTCCGTGATAATCCCAAGGGTCCCTTCGGAGCCAATCATTAAGTTCAGCAGGGAATAACCGGAAGATGTCTTGGACACGGTTGCCCCTAAGCGGGTGATTTCCCCGGTGGGCAGCACAACGGTCATAGCCCTTACATAGTCACGGGTCGCCCCATATTTTACAGCCCGCATGCCCCCTGCGTTCGTTGCCACGTTCCCGCCGACACATGCAAATTTTTCGCCCGGGTCTGGGGGATAGAGCATGCCCTTCCCCTGGCAGTCCTCTGCCAAATCATTGAGAAGTACGCCAGCTTCAATTTCTACCACAAAATTTTCCATGTCATAAGATTTAATCTTATTCATCTTGGAAATATCCATCAGCACGCCGCCGCAAAGCGGTACCGCCCCGCCTGCAAGGCCGGTCCCGGCTCCCCTTGGAGTCACTGGGATATTGTTCTCATAACAGATTTTCATAATCCCGGCTACCTCCTCGGTAGAACGGGGCTGGACGGCAACGTCCGGCATATGGGTCCCATAAATAGGCATTTCGTCTTTGGCATAATCGGGGTTGATGTCTTCGCCTTCGAACACATAACTAGTGACTGCCTTTAACTGTTCCACGATTTCTGGTGTCAATTGGTTGTACATGTTGTTACCTCCTTAAAATTTGGTTTTCCTATTATAATCCCAGCAAAGCCCCTGCATAGCAGATCACGCCTGATAAAACCACAAACAGCAGGAAATATTTGAATACCTTGCTTAAAATCTTGCTTTCGGAGCCCACCTGGCTGATGGCCCCAGCGCCGATGGCAATTCCCTGGGGGCAAATCATTTTGCCGATCCCGGCTCCCATCACGTTGGCCGCTGCCATCCATGTGGGGTTTAAGTCCAGGGCCGCTGCAGTTTCGCTCTGCAGGCCGCCGAACAATACGCAGGTGGAAGTCCCGGAGCCTGTGACAAATGCCCCAAGCGCCCCAATCACCGGGGCAATCAGCGGATAGAAGGAGCCTGTCACTGCCACCAGGAATTTTGCAATATCGGAAATCATCCCGCTGTAGCCCATAATCTTTGCAGCTGCCATTACGGAACAGATGGTAAGTATTGTTTTCCAGTATTTCTTCAAGGTTTCTAAGAACACCCCGCCCATGTCCCGGAAGGTTGCCCCCTGGATCAGCCCTCCAAGGATGGCCGCAAGGAAAATCATAACCCCCGGCGTGTTAACCCAGCTAAAGCTAAGGGTTCCTCCGCCTTCCCCGGCGTATACGGAAACGGTGCTCTTAATGCCAGCAATGGCGTTATGTATTGGCGGGCACAAGGTGGATGCCGCCATCAGGAACAGGAAAATCAGGATAAAAGAACTCCAGGCCCTAAGCCCCTCTGCCACCCCCATGGCACGCTGTCCCCCTGCTGTTTCGGAAATCTGGATGGCATACTCCTCATCCGGCTCCTTATTGAAAATCCTTGCTGCTGCAATGATGCACCCCATGGAGCAGATGGAACCAATAATGTCTGGAAGTTCCGGCCCAATAAAATGCGCGGTAAAGAACCATGGGATGGTAAAGGATGCCGCCGCTGCCAAAGTAGTCGGGACCATGCCTTTCAGCGCCTTAATACCTTTCCCGCAAATGCATACCATGAAAAAAGGGGAAAGAAATGTCAGGATACATTGGATATTTACAATGCTTGCTGCCAGCGGTACAAGCTCCGTGCCTGTTACCGTTGCAAGCGTTACCGTGGGTACGCCTACGGAGCCAAATGCCGTGGGCGTGGAATTTACTACCAGGCATGCCAGCACCGCGCTCATAGGGTCTAGGCCGATAGCTGCCAGCATGGACGCCGGGATTGCCACTGCCGTCCCAAACCCCGCCATGCCTTCCATAAAATTCCCAAAGCCCCAGCCGATAATCAGCGCCAAAACACGTTTATCCCTGGAAACTCCCGCCAGCATTTTCTTCACGGACTCCATGGCGCCTGTTTTCAGCGTCAGGTTGTAAGTAAACAAAGCCGCCACAATTACAAGGCAGATAGGCCATAATGCATTTAAGGCGCCTTCCAAGGCTGCTGTCGCAATGCACAGGGCGCTCAGGCCCCAGTACCCGGCTGCCAGCGCCGCCGTAACAGCCAGCGCAATGGCACACGCCTTGTGCCCCGCCATCTTAAGCCCGCTTAGGGCTGCAATCAGCCAAATAATCGGCAGCATCGCAAGTACAAATTCTAATAGCAGCAAAACAATTCCCCCTTTCCGATTGGCTAATCCAATTATTAGTGCTTTTCTCATATTTTTAGAAAAAAGCTTTGTTTTTCCGTGATTATCCTCTATATTTCTTATATTAGGTAATCCAATTCTTGAGTATATTATAGCACTATTTTTGGAAACATCAAGGGCTTTTTATAATTCCAGCAATTTATATGAATTTTTTTATTATGTTTTGTGGAAATTTACAAGAATTGGATAACCCATTCAAGAAAAATATAGGGCAAAAGTATCAATTTTGGAGGTTTTTTTAAGAATAGACCATAAAATATCCAAAGGACTGCCGCCCAAAAAGGGGCCGTTGCAAAATAGCTGCTATATACAAAATATGGCATCTGGGACCCAAGGATCCCATCCATATATGGTATATAAACTGTATTTTACAACAGCCCCTTCCTATTTACGGAATCTCCCTATTCTTCCGTAAAATATGCCTCTGCTTTGCGTTTCCCATATTCTTCCTGGCTTATCTCCTTCACGCCTGTCAGCGTCCCATTCCCTTCTGCGTCCGGCTTTTGGAAGTCACGGACCGTTTCAATGTCTACCGTGCCTTCCCCATTCCCCAGCGTCCGCATGGAGCCGCTGAACTTCCCGCTGCTTAAGCTTTCGCCGTTGGAAGTAAGGATATCATGGAAATACCGTACCTTTTCCCCTTTGAAATACCACTGATCCTTTTTGGCATCGTAGGTTACGCCAAAAGGCTCATATTCCGCGGCAATTCTTTCCTGTTCCGCCTTATCCAGCCCCACGCCGTCTTCGGCAGCATAGCACACAGGCACGGGCGGGTTCTTGATTGCTTCAATGTCCCGGGCGGCAAATTCCTTCTCGGAAAATGGTTCCAGCCCAACTAATTCCCCAGCAGGGTCAATGGAGCCGTCCCCATTCGTTACAGGCTTGCTAAAATCCCGCACTGCATGGACATCCACCACGCCCTTTTCATTGAAAAAATCCAGCCCGCAAGATTCCTCTTCGCTTAACTGGTAATAATCTTCAAACCACCGGACTGCTTTCCCATTATACTGCAATTCATCCTTCCCTTCGTCATAAACCATGCCATATTGGCTGTATGGCTGGAAGGTTTTGCTGCGCTGCTTTCTTTCTGCTTTTGTGGAAATACCGCTGACATATGCCGCGCCATACCGTGCTGCGGAAGCCCCGCCGCCATCCCCTTCCACGGCTATGCTTTCCAGCGCATATGCCGCGCCTTCCATTTCCCCTGATGTGCCGCCAGCCTGCACGGCCATTCCTTCCATTTCCCCCGATGTGCCGCCAGCCTGCACGGCCATTCCTTCCATTTCCCCTGATGTGCTGTAAGTTCCTGCGGAAGCCCCGCTGTTTTCCGACGCCTCGCACCACACGTCGTCCGCTGTTACATACACCCCGCATCCTGCCGCACTGGCCGCTACAAACATCCCGCATATCACCGCTGCTGCTTTCCGTCCCATAAACCAACACCATTCCTTTCTTTTAACGTTCTCTGGTAATGCAGTGAACAATCTATATTCCGACACGCAGGAACTGCCGGTTTATATGCCAAAGGGAAATCCGGCAGTCCTGTCCGTATCCAAATATAAAAAAGAATGCGCACAGCGCATTCTCCGCGCGCGAGCGGATTGCGCAGCAATAAATTTCCTCTCCGCGAGCTGCGCATAATTGTTTTTCTCTTATAGGAAATCCATACACTTTAGCACTTCACAGTAACACGGTCTTTCCTATAAGATAAAAAATTCGCTGTAGTATCAGAGCGTGTCTGAAAATTGCTTTCTGACACGCTCTAGTATAGCAGGGCTTTTTGTGGTGTTTTTGGGATTAATTTGTGATTTATGTGTATTTTCTTAAAGCGGGACACCCTATAAGATAAAAAAGAATGCGCACAGCGCATTCTCCGCGCGCGCGGATTGCGCAGCAATAAATTTCCTCTCCGCGAGCTGCGCATAATTGTTTTTCTCTTATAGGAAATCCATACACTTTAGCACTTCACAGTAACACGGTCTTTCCTATAAGAGAACAAAGTGGGCAAGCCCACTTCACCTCCCCAACCCCCTCACTCATGAGGGGCTTACACACTTTGCTGCGCCGAGTGCGGTCACGCAGTGACATCTTCTATTCGCACGAGTACCCTCGCTTCGCTGGGGAAGACCCTGTGCATATTATTTTTTGTTCTATAGGAAAGACACTTTCACGCTTTAGCGTGACAATATCTTTCCTATTAGATAAAAAAAGAAAACTTCACGCCCTTTTCCGTATTGGCCACAGTGCACACGCTTCCATGCTGCCCAAGGATTTTCTGCACAATATACAGCCCCAGCCCGCTGCCGCCTGTGCCCCGGTTCCGTGACTGCTCCACCCGGTAAAAAGCATCGAACAGCTTTGGGAAAGATTCCTCTGGGATCTGCGCCCCTGTATTTTCCACGGAAAAAGCATACTTTCCCTGCTGCGCACAGGCAGAAATTAAGATTTCCCCTCCCTGGGGCGTATACTTTATGGCATTTCCTATCAGGTTTGAAAATACTTTTTCCATTAACATCCGGTTCCCGGAAAGAAAAGCTTCTTCTGGCAGGCTGCAGCGCACCTCCAATTCCTTTTGGGCTATCAAATCTTCCTGGCTGCCCAGATATCCCTGCACCAGCTTCACCCAGTCGAACCTGTCCTCCCTGCTGCCCTGGGACGTTTCCAGCCTTGCTACCGTCAGCAGTTCCTGTACCATCCGTTCCAGCGTATTGGCAATTTCCAACGCCCGCGCCAAATATTTCCCATGATCCTGATACACCCCAACCCCCAGCAGCATTCCTTCCAACTGGCCTTTGATAATGGTAATGGGGGTTTTAAGCTCATGGGACACAGCGGAAAAAAAGTCCAGCCTTGCCTGCTCCAAAGCCTTTTCACGGGCTATGTCCTCCGTCAGCTTTTCATTTGCGGACTGCAGATCAAAAATGGCTGCCGCTAACTTTTGGGACAAAAAATGAAGGCTGCCCTCCAGCTTGCCCAGTTCGTCCGGGCGGGGGCTGCCAAGCTGCCAATCCAATTTCAGCTCAGACATTTCCTGCGAAATGCGGCTGATTTTCAGCACAGGCTTTGTAATGATGTAAGAATACAGCCAGGAAGCCAGCAGCGATGCCCCAAGGACTGCACATGCAAGCACCGGGATCACACGCAGGAACGCCGCCTGCAGTTCCGCCAGCTCCCCGGCTTCCCCATACACTTTCAGCATATAGCGGTCCTTCTCCCCCTGGAACGAAAAATAGTAGCTATTTGACAAGATTGGGCTGCTTTCCCCGCTTTCCTCTGTATACGTGGCTGTGGCTTCCTGCTGCACCCTTCCCTCCGCTCCGTCCATTTGGCAGGACGGGGCAGGCGCCTGTGCATCACCCTCCTCATATACTTCTGCAGAATAGGCCCTGTCAGCCTGGAAATATGGGACAGGCACCTGTACACCGTTTTCTGCATAGAGCTCCACGGAACTGATTTCGCCCATTTGGAGGAATTGGGCAAAAAGCCCGCCGCTGTCCTGATATTGTGTAAGCTTTAATTCAGAAATGAAATCTTTCGCCAGCCTGTCTAAATTTTCATTTAGGGTATTGGAATAAGTTCTGGGCATAAGGACAGCCAGCAGCCCATAGGCAAGCATCCCCATGGCTGAAAGCAGCAGCATTGTAACCAAAAATACTTTTGCACTTAAGCTTTCCCGTATCTTTTTCCTTAATTTTCCCACCTCTGTGTATCCTCTTTCTCAATCTTATACCCCACCCCGCGGATTGTCTTTATAAAGTCAATGCCTAATTTTTTCCGCAAATTCTTGATATGGGTATCCACCACCCGCTCGTCGCCGTAAAAATCATACCGCCACAGCTTTTCCAATAAATTCTGGCGGGTCAGGACGCGCCCCTGATGGAGCATAAGTTCCCGGAGAATTTCAAATTCCCTCTGGGTCAGCCCGTAGGTTTTCCCGTTGGCTTCTGCCGTATAGCTGTCCAAATCAAGGGTAACGCCCTGATAGGAAATGGCCTGGTTTTTCTCCTGATTCTGATTGCTGCGCCTTAAAACTGCCGCTATCTTGCGGACCAGCACCGGCATGGAAAAGGGCTTTGTAATATAGTCGTCCACTTCCAAATCCAGCCCCTTAATTTGTTCTTCCTCTCCGCTTAATGCAGTCAGCATAATAATTGGGACATTGGACTCCCTGCGCAGCAGTTCGCAGACAGCGAAGCCGTCAATCCTGGGCAGCATAATATCAAGGAGCACTAAATCAAATTCCCCGGAAAACAGGGAAAGGGCTTCTACGCCGTCATTTGCCGTTACCGTCCTATAACCTGCCTCCTGCAAAAAATTCTGCAGCAGCTCCTGGATGTCCAAGTCGTCTTCTACAATTAAAATTTTCTGTAACATGGCACCTCCGTATCAGGTTCCCCCACCTTCCTTTTTCCATGCGCTGTGCCCCTATATCAGCCCATAATGCTTACACCCCTGGTAAATCCCATCTTCCCAAAGGCCTGACGTCACATATTCCGCCGCATCCTTGGCTTCCTGCATCCCATCCCCCATGGCAACGGAATGGGCGGTGTAGGAAAGCATATCCAAATCATTGGTGCTGTCCCCGAAGGAATACGTGTCTTCATGGGAAACCCCCAGGATTTCACAAATCTTTTGGATCCCGGTGGCTTTATTGAAGCCTTTTGGCACCACTTCCATAAAATCCCCCTCCCGATGGATAATGGTAAAGCTTTCCCCGATTTTCTCCTCCAGGGCCTTCTGGCGTTCCTTCGCTTCCATGTAATTTACGCAAAATTTGCTGACTTCCAGGCTTTCTTCATTCCCAGTGACCCGCACTACTTTTTCCCCTAAACGCTCATACAGCACTTTTGGGAACATGGCGCCTTCCGGGAACCGCTCCGCGTCCATATAGAGTGCATGCCGGCCTTCAAATACATACGCCGCCCCCATATCCCGCAGGATATCATTGGTGCGCCGGATATCCTCCAACGGGATTCTGTAATAAAATTTTTCTTCCCCCTGAAACTCCCCGTAAGTCCCGCAGCCTGCCAGCACCCCGTCAAACCCCAGGGGCATCAGCGTAGCGTCCGGGATAAAAATTCTTGTCCTGCCGCTGCAAAGGAACAGGTAATGCCCCTGCCCTTTCAGCAGCCGCAGCGCTTCCTTTGTGCTGTCCGGGATGCGGTTTCCCTTATCCCAAATTGTTCCGTCAATGTCAAAAAATAGTGCTTTCCTCATAAAATTTTTTCCTTTTTTGTTTTTTTATTTCGTGTGTCTGCCGTCCCGCCTGCCCGGCAATTTTGCCTTCTGCATCTATCTGCAAATGCACTGCGCCAGCCCTTCATACGTGGATTGGCCTGCCTCAATGACATCCGTCACGCCAAGCTTTTCCAGGCATACGGTGGTTTTGGGGCCAATGCTGTAAACCTTGCAGGCGCCCCAGCCCGTGCCCATGGCTTCTGCCAGCCGTTCAGCGGAAGAAGCGCAGGTAAATATGACGCCGTCATAGTCCCTGATTGGGGCAATGCCTTCCAAGCTAAGCGCAACAGGGCGGTTTTCATATACCACCAGCTCCTTACACTGGCAGCAGCCCTCCAAAGCTTCTTTCAGGTGGCTGTCCGCATTGCCCCCTTTCAGGTACCAGACAGTTTCTATACCTAACATAACTTTCTTCAGCGCCTCTGCAAGGGCATCGCTGTTAAATTCATGCGGGGTTAAATCTGGGTAAATGCCGAAAGCCTCCAACGACTCAGCCGTTTTTCCGCCAATCGCCGCCACTTGTATTTCTGCAAGGCTCCTCATATCCAGCCCATTCTCCCAGAAATTTTCAAAAAATGATTCCACGCCGTTTTTGCTGGTAAATACCAGCCAGTCTGCTTCGGCCAGATTCTCTGTCGGAAACTCCTCTGGTCTGCCGGACCCACAAGCTGCATCTTCTCCTCCAGGGCATGCTGCCTCCTGTCCTCTGTCTTGGTAAAAGTAAGCTTTTTCTTCCCCAATATACACAATTTGCCTAGGGCTGCTAAGCCTATCTACCTCAAACCTCCATTTTACCCGTTCAATGGCGCCCACCTGGATTTCGTCCACGGTCGCTCCCTGCTTTTGCAGCAGCGCTTTCAGCTTTGTGGGCTTTGGCCCTATTTTGGGGAGCAAATACCGTTTCCCAAACAAGGGGCGGCTTTCAAAGAAATTCAAGCTTTCCCGCAGGGAAACCACTTCCCCTGCTACAATCAGCGCCGGGGAAACCAGCCCTGCCCGTTCCACTTCCCCTGCAATATGCGCCAAATCAGAAACGCATGTTTTCTGCCTTGAGGTAGTGGCGTTGGAAACAACGGCAATCCCAGTGTCCTCCGGCATCCCTGCCTCCATTAATTTTGCTGCAATTTCCCCTACTTTGCTTAAGCCCATCAGGAACACACAGGTTTCCTTGCTCTCTGCCATTGCCTGAAAATTGATATCTGAAAGCGCATCGTTCTGGTCGTGGGCAGTCACCACATGGAACCCTAATGCTTTCCCCCGGTGGGTAATTGGAATCCCGGCATAGGCAGGCCCTGCTATGCTGGAGGTAATGCCCGGGACTACCTGGACTGGGACCCCATGCTCCTGCAAGTATAGCCCTTCCTCACCGCCCCTGCCAAACACATAGGGATCCCCGCCCTTTAAGCGGACTACCTTTTTGTATTCCATGCTTTTCTGTACCAAAAGCCGGTTGATTTCCTCCTGCTTCATGGTATGGCTGCTGCTGGCTTTCCCCACGTAAATCTTTTCGCAGCAAGGCTTTGCTACCTCCAAAAATTCCGGTGCGGCCAGCCTGTCGTATACAATGCAGTCAGCTTCCCTAAGTTCCCGCAGGCCTTTTACGGTAATCAGCCCCGGATCCCCAGGGCCTGCCCCTACCAAAGTAACAGTCCCCGCCATCTTTTGGCGTATTTCTTTGGCTGCCTGCTTTGCAAGTTCCCTGGCATAGGCCTGTTCTTCCCCTGCCGCATGCCCTGCTGGGATACTGCAGGACACTGTGGCATAGGCCTGTTTTGTCCCTGACTCATTCCCAAACATTGCCATCAGCTTGCAGGAGCCCCCTGCTTCTTTCTGGAACAGCGCTCCCACCGGGACGTGGCAGCTTCCTCCCATCTGCTGCAAAAAGCTGCGCTCCCCTTCTGCCGCAAGTGCTGTGCCCTCATCGCTCAGCGCATCCAGCATTGACTGGAGGGTGTGTTCCCCTTCCCTGATTTCCAGGGCAAGGATCCCCTGGGCAGGGGCTGGGAGCAGTTCTTCCGGCTCTAAGTACTGGGTGATTTTCTCCTGCATGGACAGGCGGTGGAGCCCAGCAGCAGCCAAGAGGATGCCGTCCAGCTTTTCTTCTTCCATTTTCCGAAGGCGGGTATCCACATTCCCACGGATTCCCACCACCTGCAAATCCGGCCGCAGCCGCATTAACTGAAATTCCCGGCGCTTGCTGCCTGTCCCAATTACCGCCCCTATGGGCAGCTCCTCCAGGGAGTTCTTTTCCCGCAGGATCAGTGCGTCCCTTGGGTCCTCCCGTTTCCATGGCCTTGTGAACATCAGGCCTGTGGCGGGGGCTGCCGGCATGTCTTTCATGCTATGTACGCCGATATGGAGTTCCCCGGAGAGAAGTTTTTCCTCAATTTCTTTGACAAACACGCCTTTGTCCCCAATTTCATGGAGGGGCTTATCCAACACCAGGTCCCCGGTTGTCTTAACAATCTGGATTTCAAATGTATGCTCTGGATAGGTTTCTGCCAGCTTGCTGCATACAGTTTTTGCCTGTGTGAGCGCCAGCTTGGAACCCCTTGTGCCTATGATATACTTCATTTTCCCTCTATTCCTTTCTAGGCGCAGGCAAGGCAGGAACATCATCCCCATACTTTGCAGCAGGGATTTTCCCACCCCTTTTCCGCCCCTTTTCCCATCATTTACTCATATCTGGAAAAGCTGCCCTACCAGCTTTTTATATTCCTCCTGCTTTTCCTCAGAATCCAATTTTTTCAGTTCCCGTATGGGCTCCCGCAGCAGCCGCTGCAAAGAAGCATTCAGCACTTTTTTCAGCAGCTTCTGCTCCCTTGGGGAAAGCTCCATTTTCCGGTTCAGGTAACTGTAGCCGTCCGCTACAATCTCGCTGCACCGCTGCTGGAGGGATTCTATGGTGGAATCCATGCGGCTCTGGAAAAACCATTCCACAGTTTCCTGCAGTTTGCCCTCCAAAAGTTTCCCGCTTTCCGCAAGCAGGCCTTCCCGCTCCTTCTGGTTCTTGGCCGCAATCTCCTGCAGGGTGTCCAGGTTTATCAGCGTTACATGCCCGTCCTCGGCAAAAGCCGTATCAATGTCCCTGGGCGCCGCCAAGTCAAGGAAGGCTATATGCCCTTTGGGGGTAAAATCCTCCCGCCGCACCACCAGATGGGGGGAAGACGTTGCGCTTACCACAATATCGCATTCCTGAATTCCCTGACGCCATTCCTCATATGGAAGGACCCCAAGGGCAGGGAACTCCTCCCGGAGCCTTTTGGCATGGGCATAGGTCCTGCTGCATGCCATCACATGGATGCCTTCATATTCATATATGTACCGCAACGCAAGGGAAGCCGTTTTCCCGCTGCCAATCACCAGGATTTTTTTCCCGGAAATACCGAATAGCTCTGCCAGTTTCCTTACGCCGATATAGCTGACAGACAAGGGCTTTTCACTGACCTTCCATTCTGTCTTTATCTGTTTTGCACAGGTGATGGCGTCCCGCACCACCTTATTCAGCTCTTTCCCGCTGTAGCCCATGGTCCTGGAATAGTCCAGGGCCTCCTTCACCTGCCCAAGGATTTGGTCCTCCCCCAGCACAAGGGATTCCATCCCGGCGGCAATCCGGAACAGGTAGCCTATTGCTTCCTCCCCGGACAGCTTTACCAGATATTCCCCCAGCGCCACATCCGGGAACATCCCTTCATAAATCTGCTGGATCTGCGCCTGCTGGGCTTCTTTGCCATATACATAATAAATTTCACTCCGGTTGCAGGTGGACAGCACCATGGACTGGTCGATCCCTTCCTGCTCTGCCCGCTGGAAAAATTCCAGCTTCATGGCATCGGTAAAGGAGGTTTTATCCCGGATGGCAAGGCTGGCATTTTTATAATTTATCCCTAAAAACCCAAATTGCATTTCTCTGTATCTCCTCAAAATGTGTAAACAAAGAGTCCGGCGAGCCGGGCTCTCGCGCCGAGCACGGCCGCTTTAGCGGCATAATACCCTTCGTGCGAGTGCGGCCACGCAGTGACATCTTCTATTCGCACGAGCGGATTGCGCAGCAATAAATTTCCTCTCCGCGAGCTGCGCATAATTGTTTTTCTCTTATAGGAAATCCATATACTTTAGCACTTCATAGTAACACGGTCTTTCCTATAAGACAAGAAAGAATCCTGCCTTGCAGGATTCTCCGCCTGCGGCGGGTCGCTTTGCGACAGATTTCATACCCGCCGCAGTGCGATAAGAGCTTTTTTATTCTATAGGAAAGATACTTTCACGCGTTAGCGTGACAAGGTCTTTCCTATAGAAAAATAATAAGGGGCTGCACATCCGGCAGCCCCCGCTTATGCTTATCCAGCATAATAACATATTTTTTATTTTCAGGCAAGCTATCCAATATATCCCGCAAATAAGAATGCAAAGATATAAGAAGAAGCCGCCACGCAAGCCCAGGTAATGCCGCCCAGTGCAATAGGCTTCAATCCCTTGGAGAATACGTCCTTAAATTTAATCTTAAACCCAACGCCAGCCAGCGCAGATGCAAAGAGGAATTTGCTTGCCACTTTCAGTAAGCCGCTCCCGACCTCGCTGAATGCGCCATAGGTATTCAGGCCTGCCATTACGACAAACCAGAGGATGAACATTGGGAAAGTTTTCTGTACCACTGCCAAAATGCTGTCGTTGCTGCCTGCCTCGCCGTTCTTCTTTGCATCCCTTGCCATCAGCACGGTCCAGACAATAGCCACGAAAATCAGCATCGTCGTACGTACCAGCTTTACATTCAAAGCGCCGCTGAATTCTGGGTTGGCAATCATAGCCTGGTATGTCGCCTGCGCACCTGCCACGGAGGAGGTGTCGTTGATGGCTGTCCCCGCTACGAAAGCGAACTGGTTCTCGGTAAACCCGATTGCAGGTGCAATGTAAGGATAAGAAAATGCTGAAATGGTATCAAACAGGAAAATTGCTGCCATACCAAATGCAATTTCTGCATCCGTTGCCTTAATAATACGGCTTAATGTTGCGATTGCCGTACCGCCGCAGATACAGGTACCGCCGCCTACCAGGACGGAAGTATTTTTCGTAACCCCGATTTTTCTGCCCACCAGCATTGCAATTGCAAAGGACAGGCAGATGTTAAACAGGATTAAAGGCAGAGCCCTTACGCCGGTCCCCATAATATCAGCAAAGCTTAAGGTACCGCCGGTTAAAATAATGCCCCAGTTCAAAAACTGTTTGCTGCAGTAAGTAGTCCCTTCTTTAAAATCCTTATCCACGCTGGGGATAATGTTGCAGATAATCATGGAAACTAATAACGCAACCATTGGTCCGCCCATAACCACGCGCCCGAACACTGAGGACTGCAAATCTGTAGATTTTGTTGCCAGATACCCAATCACCAGGCACAATAGAATCGCGCCAAATTTTTTCTTTGAACCCATTTCCAAAACTCCTCCCGAATTAACAGGTTGCTCCTCCTACTAAATGCAGTTTTGCATCCAGGATTTCCTGTTTTCTTTCTAAAATATCATTTGCCAGAAGCTGTTTTTCTACTTCCTCAAACCCAATCCTTGCGATGGTGTCTGCAAAACGCTCCCCTGTCTGGCCCTGTTCACGGAACAAAAGGATTGCTTTTTCAACTGTGTCCAGAAGTTCTTCTTCTGTGGTGAAGATCTTGGACAGCGGCTGCCCATGGGCAACTTTCTTGCCCCATCTTCCGCCTATGTACATCTTATAGCCGGGAGTGCCGTCCTCAATCACGTCAAATGGGCACTGCGCTATGCAGCGTCCGCAGTTGTTGCATGCATCCTTGTCAATCACAAGTTCATCGTCTTCCATCTTAGCCGCTTTCATCGGACAGGCAGTTTCTACCTGGCACTTCTTGCATCCGTTGCACATGTCTCCGTCCACGTTGGGGATTAACTGGCCAACAATGCCCAAGTCGTTCAAGTCTGGCTTTACGCAATTATTGGGGCAGCCGCCGGTTGCAATCTTAAATTTGTGGGGCAGCTTAACGGTATGATAGCCTTTGTAGAACCTCTCATGGATTTTTTCAGATAAATCAAAGGTGTCGTACAGGCCGTACTGGCAGGTAGTACCTTTGCAGGCTACAACCGGGCGCACCAGGGAGCCGGTACCGCCGGTTTCAAGGCCAGCTTTTGCAATATACTCACGGAAAGGTTCAATATTGTCAAAATGGATGCCGCGTACTTCCACAGTAAGGCGTGTGGTAAATTCCACGTCCCCATTCCCAAACTTTTCTGCTGCTTCTGCAATCACTTTTGCCTGTTCTGCTGTGATTTTCCCATTTACGGTAATCACGCGGCCATTGAATAAATCTGTCCCTTTGTTGTTCAGGAACCCAAGCCCTTTCACTCTTTTGATTTCATCAGGTTTAATTGTACATCCCATAACCCTCAATCTCCTTTTCTATTTTTCTATGTAACAGCAGCCCCCGCAGGGCAGGCGAAACCACCGCCCCCTGCGGAGCCTGGCCATTATTCCTGTTTGTGTTTACGCTTCTACGTCGTTAAAAGTAATCCCGCCTTCTAATACCTTCGTATTCTTATAGCCATAGAATTTCAGGCGGTTCTGGAGCAGGTATGCCCGTTTGCCCTTGTTGCATACCAGAAGGATGTTCTCCTCTGGGTCCAGCCCGTCCACAGGCCCTTCTACCGTAGTCAGTTCCACATAAGGAGCCCCTTCTATGGAAGGCGCAAGGCATGCGTCTACGACTTTGTAGCCTTCTGCCGCCCCTTTTGCATATTCTGCTGGGGTAAAGGTTTCAAACTTGCCGTTGATTTTATTCATCAGCACGTTTAAGGTATGCTCAAACGGATGGATTGCCGTAGAGAATGGCGGCGCATAAGCCAAATCCATATCTGCCAAATCGGTAAGGGTACCTTTGAGCATAATGCCTGTTACGGCAATGTCTACCACTTTATCCACTGCCCCCGCGCCGATTACCTGCACGCCCAAGAGCCGTAAACTTTCCTTGTCTGCAATCATCTTGATGATAAATGTGCCTGCGCCCGGGTAATAGTGTGCCTTGTCATCTACCACTGTAATGACGCTGACTGGCTGGAAGCCTTCTGCCACAGCCTGCGCTTCCGTAAGCCCGGTCCGGCCTACGTTCAGCCCCGGCAGCTTACATACTGCCGTCCCTAATGCACCCCTGTAAGAAAGCCCTGCGCCCATCATGTTCTGGGCAATCAGGCGGCCGCTGGTATTTGCGGTGGAGCCCATGGGCGACCATGCAGCCTTTCCGGTCAGCGCGTTATGTACCATTGCGCAGTCCCCTGCTGCATAGATGTCCGGAAGGTTTGTTTCCCCTTTTTCATTCGTCAGGACAGTGCCCTTGAACATTTCAAGGCCAATCCCTTCCAAAAATGCGGTATTGGGGCGGATGCCTGCGCTTAAGACTACCAGGTCTGCCTTGTAAGCCTTCTTGCTGGTGATGACTTTTTCTACCTTGCCATCCCCTTCCAGGCCAGTTACTGCAACCCCGGTCACAACCGGAATCCCGCTTTCCTGCAGCTTGCCTTCCACATATTCTGCCATCTCTGGGTCAAACCCGGGAAGCGCATGTTCTGCCATATCCAATACGAAAGGCCGTACCCCCTGCAATTTCAGGTTTTCGGCAATTTCCAGCCCGATATAGCCTGCGCCAACTACTACGGCGCGTTTGATGTTCCCTGCGTCCACGATGTCGCGGATCTTTATTGCATCCTCTGGTGTCCGTACAAAAAATACATTTTCCAGATCACACCCTTCAATGGGGGGCTTAACGGGGCTTGCGCCTACGGAAACCACCAGCTTGTCATATGTATGTTCCTGTTCTTCCCCAGTCTTTACATTCTTTGCCACTACCTTCCTGGCTTCCGGGTCAACCTTCACTGCTTCCGTTTCCGTCAGCACGGTAACGCCTGTCAGCTTGGAATATTTCTCCGGCGTGTTTACAATAAGCTGGTCCCTGTCTTCAATCACATGGCCCACATAATAGGGAAGCCCGCAGCCTGCGTAAGAAATGTTTGCGCCTTTGTTAATCACAACCACTTCATTCCCACGGTCTTCCCGCATTAGCTTTGCAGCAATCTTCGTGCCGGCAGCAACGCCTCCAAGTACTAATACTTTCATTTCATACCTCCTTCATCTATGAAAAATCGACAAATTTTTCTTTATTATAATAATAGCACTTGTTAAATTCTACGTAAAATAGTAAAATCTAAATAGTACTATAGGGTTTTACCTATCTATATGCAGACGCAGGACAAGGCATGATTTATTTTTTACAAAAGGGAGGAGTCATAAATGTCAACCTTAAAGCAACTGAAAACCTTTATTGCAGTGGTGGAGTATAAGAAAATGAGCGAAGCTGCCAAGCGCCTTTACATTTCCCAGCCTACCGTCAGCCAGATGATTTCCGATCTGGAAACAGAATACCAGACCAAGCTATTTGAACGGTTCCCAAAGGAGCTGCGGATTACCCCCGCAGGGCTGCTGCTTTTGGACAGCGCAAGGGAAATCGTAGCAAGCCACGAGCATTTGGAACAGTCCATGAAGCATGCCAATTCCCTGCGGCCCCTGCGCATCGGCGCAACCCTTACCATCGGCAATACCATGATGGGAACCCTGGCAGAAACCCTCCGGCAGCAATGCCAGGACATTGACGTGACGGTATTTGTGGACAATACGAAAATTATTGAACACCGGATGATACATAATGAATTGGACATTGCGCTGGTGGAAGGGATTATCGTCCGCCAGGAAATCCTGACGGAGCCTGTCATTGAGGATTCCCTATGCGTCATCTGCGGGATGGGCCATCCATATGCCGGGAGGGAAAGCATTTCCATCGAGGACTTGCGGCACCAGGACTTTATTATGCGGGAAAAAGGCAGCGGCACCCGGGCAATTTTTGAAAATATCATGCTGACCCACCACATCCCCTTTGTGACAAAATGGGAATGCAGCAGCCGCTGCGCCATTGTGGACGCCGTGCGCCATAACCTTGGCCTTGGGGTCCTCTCCTGCCGCTGCATTACGGAATATGTGGAAAAAGGGGAAATCCAAATGCTGCCTATTGAAAACGTATCCATGAAACGGTATTTTTACCTCTGCCATAACCAGTGCCGCCCTGTCACCTCCCAAATGCAGGACTTTATCCAGCTTGTGAAATCCCTGCCGTTTACGGAGGATGCATGTGCCTGACGCTTTCCGCGGGCATCCCTAATTAATGTAATATTACTCCGGCGGTTAAATGCCGACGAATTTTACGCAGAGTCAAATACCCCGCAGCAAGCTACGGGGCATGGCCTGGCTTGTTCTTTCCGCCCCAAGGGGCGGGGTATTCAACCCTCGCGGCATTCGCCAAATATCCGCGCAAGCGCGGCTGCTTGGCTCATTGCCCGCGGGAATAAATTTCCATCTGCAAGGCGGAAGAAGACGGCGTAGCGGGGCTACGCCAACGGATGGCAACGCGGCAAATGGAAATTCAGGCAAGTAAAAACGTCAATATTTAACCATCGGAGTAATAATTTCCGGCAACAAGGTTACACTAATATTAAGACCGAAAACTAGGAGGTAACTTATGCCGAGAGATTATGCAGGGGAATTCCGGGAAGACCTAAAGGAATTCCATGAAATGACGAAGAAATTTTACCAAAAAGAAGTAAACATTGCAGAATATAAACGGTTTTCCGGCGGCTTTGGCAGCTATGCCCAGCGGGGCGGCGGTTCCAGTATGCTGCGGCTGCGCTTTGCAGGAGGGGAACTTACAAAGGAGCACCTTCTGTTTATCGCTGAAAGCATTGAAAAATACAGTATCTCCCTGGTGCACTTCTCTACCTGCCAGAGCGTCCAGCTCCACAATCTGTCCGAAGCGCAGGTTTGCGCCCTGATTGAAGAATCCTTCCAGCATGGCATTGTCACCCGGGGCGGCGGGGGGAATTACCCCAGGAACGTCATGTGCTCCCCCCTTTCCGGCGTGCAGGAAGGGGAATATTTTGACGTCCTGCCCTATGCCAAGGCAGCCGAGGAGTATTTGCTAGGCTTTATCCATACGGTAAAGCTGCCCCGGAAATTAAAGGTATGCTTTTCCAACTCCAAAGAAAATATAACCCATGCCACCTTCCGGGACCTGGGCTTTGTAGCCACCAGGGAAGGGAAATTCGACGTATACAGCGCCGGCGGCCTTGGCAGGGAACCCCGTATGGGCGCCCTGGTGGCTTCCGGCGTAGACCCTTCCCAGACCCTTTACTGTTTAAAGGCAATGGTAGACACCTTTACCGCTTATGGAAATTATGGGAACCGGGCACGGGCGCGCACCCGTTTTATGCAGGACGCCCTTGGGACGGAAGGCTATATCAAGGCTTTTCAGGAAAAACTGTCCCAAGCCCTTTCAAAAGAAGATTTGCCCCTCCGCGTTACAGTCCCTGAAATTACCAAGAAAGGGGACGGGGAATTCCAGCAAAGCCCGGAACATACCTTTTCAGGGGAAGAAAGCGATAGCTGCTGCGCGGATTCCGCCATGCCAGGCCAGGTAATCCCCCAGAAGCAGAAAGGCCTGTACTCCCTCCATTACCATGCCAGAGGGGGCAGCCCAAAGCCAGAATTCTTCCGCAGCCTGTATAACGCCATCCTCCCTATGGAAAGCGTGGTCCTGCGGGTGTCCCCAGACCAGGGCCTTTATATCCTGAACCTGACGGCATCCGAGGTGCAGGAACTGCTCCCCCTCACCAAAGACCATGCCAGGACCTTGTTTGAAACCTCCGTGGCCTGCATTGGGGCATCCATCTGCCAGGTTGGGGCAAGGGATTCCCAGGCCCTGCTGGCCGCATGCCTGGAACGGGTCCGCAAAGAGCATTTCAAGGACCGGGTGCTGCCCAAAATCCATATTTCCGGCTGCCCCTCCTCCTGCTCTGGGCATCCCGTAGCTTCCCTTGGGTTCCGGGGCGGCACGAAGCAGACCCCGGATGGGCCGAAACCAGCCTTCGCCGTCTATGAGATGGGCTGTGCAGTCCGAGGGAAAGAAAATTTTGGGACGGAGCTTGGCATCATGCTGGAATCAGAAATTCCCCAATTCCTTGCAGAGCTTGGGAAAGAGATTTCTAAGCGGGGAATGGAATACCGGGAGTTTGTGGAGAAAGAACATGAAGAATTTTTAAAAATTGCCAAGAAATATTTATAGGAAAAAAACCGGGGGACAGGCATCGTTCCCATGCCTGTCCCCGCGTCCACCTTACACTTTCGGGCATTCCCGCAGATTTTCCTCATAAAATGCCTGCCTGTCTACCGGCCTGCCATAATAATACCCCTGCATGTAGTCCGGCCCAAGCTCCCTTAGTTTCTTCCATTCCTCCTCCGTTTCCACCCCTTCAAAGCAGACCCCCATGCCTATGCTGTGGGCCATGTCCACAATATGCCCAATCAGGTTAAAGTCAAACTCGTCCGAAACTGCCTTGGAGGTAAATCCCCGGTCCAGCTTCAAAAGGGTTACCCGGAGGTTTTTTAAGTAGGCAAGGGAAGAATACCCTGTACCAAAATCATCCAGCCCAAGCTTCACCTGGTTTTCGTTCAGCACATCCAAAAGCCGCTGGACGGAATCGTCATAGGAAATCATCCCTGTTTCCGTAAATTCAAACAGCACCGTACGCGGGTTGATCCCAAGCGTCTGGATGGAATCCATAATCCCGCTTACCACATCCGATTTGCAGATCTGGATAAAGGAAAGGTTAATATTTATCCGGAAATTGGGCACTTGCCTCTGCCATTCCATGCTCTGGCGCATAGCCGTCTGGTAGACCCATTCCCCCACCGGGATAATCAGCCCGCTCTCCTCCAAAATTGGGATAAACACATCCGGCGGCAGCATCCCATATTTTTCACAGGAAAACCGCAGAAGGGCTTCCGCGCCTGTCACCTGCTCCGTTTCCATGGAAATGATGGGCTGGTAATACACTTCGAACCCCTCAAACCCATGGTTCACGGCATACCGCAGTTTCTCCTGGATATCAAGGTTTTTCATATAGTTGGCATAATCCAGCCTGGAAAATACATAAGAACAGTTTTTCCCATTCTTTTTTGCCATGCCCAATGCAAATTCGGAAAAATTGCTCAGGCTTTCAAAATCCATGTCCCCATAGGAAAAACCAACGATCCCCGAAGAAATCGTGTAAAAGCTCTGGTAGCCCTGTTCCTTGCGCTTCTGTTCCATCCTGCATCGGATGAGATGGTATTTTTTCCGCGCCTTCTGGACGTCGCCGCCTGCCAGCAGTACAAGGAATTCATCCCCATCCCCTTTATAGAAACGGTCTGCGCCGCAGGTTTCCTTAATGCACTGGGCAATCAGCTTTAAGACGTTATCCCCCACCTCCAGCCCCTGCCGCTCGTTGACTTCCTTAAAATTATCTACCCCAATCCGAAGCAGCACGCCCTGCTTTGGCTCCCCTGCCTTGCGGATGTTCCCATAATCTATCTGGAGCTGCCGCCCTGCAAACAGGCCCGTCACATTGTCTGCCTTGCGCCGGCTGCCGATTTCCGTTATCCTGCCTACCAGGACCCGGTTCCCTCCAGCTTCTTCCCGGATAACCGTCCCCCTGCAGCTAATCCATACCGTCCTGCCTTCCCGGTCTACCCAACGGTATTCCATGTCATGCCCCGTCCGGTCCCCCTGCCGCAAATCCTCCAAATCCTCCACCAAGGCATCCATGTCCTCCGGATGGATGACCTGCCCCAGCACCTTTGTTGCATTGGGAAAATGCGCGCAGGGCAAATTAAATTTTTCCAATGCCCCTTTGGAAATGCTGTATTCATTTTTATCCAGGTCCAGCAAAAACAGGTAATCGTCCGTACACCTGCCAAATACTTCCATAATGTATTCAAATTCTTCGTTCCCCACAAGGTTAAATGATGCTTTCTGCCCCATACTTCCCACAGTTCCTCTCTTTTTGCCTGTGCGCCCTGCTGCCGGGACAGGCCGCAGGTTGCATGGCTGGTTGCTGTTTTCTGCTATTATTGTATCATTTCCTTGTAATTTTTCAACAGGGGATGTGGGAATTTTAGGAATTTCTGTCAGGATACAGAATTTTGCTGCCTGAGTATTCCCTGTTCCGTTATCTAGGTTTGCAATGTTTTGCTGTTCCATATAACCCTTTGCCAGATTTTTAGGCTCTGTAAGCTTAACGCTATTTTCTTGCCATCCTGCAGCCATATCACTTCAATTTTTCCGCAAAATCCTTCATAACCTCCGATATTTTAATCTGCTGCGGGCAGACTGCCTCGCAGCTCCTGCAGCCCACGCAGGCGCTTGGGTGCTTCTCTTTTGGCGTCGCCATCAATGCCATAGGCGCGATAAATCCCCCGCCGGTAAAGCTATGCTCATTGTACAGTTCCAGCAAGGATGGGATATCAAGCCCCTGCGGGCAGTGGCTGGTACAGTAATGGCAGGCGGTGCAGGGCAGCCTTCCGTTTAACATGCCATCCGCCACAGATAACAGTGTTTCCATCTCTTTTTCATTTAAGGGCAGGTCTTTTTCAAAAGTCCTGACATTGTCTTTGAGCTGTCCCATATCTGACATGCCGGAAAGCACTACGGTTACCTCTGGGATGGACTGGAGGAACCGGAATGCCCATGCAGGTATCCCCTCCTCCGGGCGCAGCCCTTTTAAAATTGCTTCCTCTTTCTCCGGGAGCCTGGCAATCTTCCCGCCCCGCAAGGGTTCCATGACCCACACTGGGATATTGTATTCCCGTAAAAGTTCCACCTTTGCCTTGGCGTCCTGGAACGTCCAGTCCAGATAGTTTAGCTGAATCTGGCAGAATTCCATGCCCTTCCCATAGGCTTCAAGGAAACGCTTCATCACGTCCAGGTTCCCATGAGCGGAAAACCCAAGGTGGCGGATACGTCCATTTTCCTTCTGCTCCATCAGGTACTGGTAAATCCCATAGGACTGATCCAGATACGCGTCAATATTCATTTCACAGACATTATGGAACAGGTAAAAGTCAAAATAGGAAACTTGGCATTTCTCCAACTGTTTCTCAAAAATCTCTTTTACCTTCGGCATATTGGAAAGGTCGTACCCCGGAAATTTTGTGGCAAGGTAAAAACTTTCCCTGGGATGCCTGTTGAGGGCTTTCCCCATCGCAAGCTCCGAGTTCCCACTGTGGTAGCCCCATGCAGTGTCATAATAATTCACGCCCTGCCCCATGGCATAATCCACCATCTCTCCTGCAGCAGCTTCGTCAATCCTGCTGTCGTCCCCGTCAAGGACTGGAAGGCGCATAGCGCCCATCCCTAGAGCTGACAGCTTCAAATCCTGAAATTCTCTGTAAACCATAATACTTCCTCCTATTCTTTATTCCTGCCCGGACATTTTCCGGCAAACCATAGTAATTCTCCCCGGTATAGCAGTGCCTTTCCTTTAACATTGGCAATGGCATTTGCTTTATCTTACCATTTTCCCCCCTGGAATACAAACACAAATGCAGAAACCGGGACGCATGTAGGGACACGGTTATGGATATACTGGTTTTGAGGTGATTTTTATGAAACAGCTAAAGCTTTGGTTCGCCCTTGGGGCAATTTTTGTTTCCATAACCGGGACACTTTCCCATTTCCTGTACGGTTGGACAGGGAAAAATTTTTTCGTTGGGTTCTTTTCCCCTGTCAGCGAATCCGTATGGGAGCATATGAAGCTGCTATTTTTCCCCATGCTCCTGTCCTCCGCTGCTCTGCGCCAAAAATGGAACGGGGAATTTCCCTGCATTGCTTCTGCGCTGTGTTTTGGGATTCTGGCAGGGACTTTTTTTATACCGGCATTTTTCTATGGGTATACCGCCATCCTTGGGAAAGATATTTTTTTCCTGGACCTTGTTTGTTTTTTCCTAAGCGTTACAGTGGCATTCCTGTCCGCTTACAGGTTTACCCTCTCCTGCAGGCTGCAGGGACATACGCTTCCCCTCTGCGTGGCCGTGGGAATCCTGTCCCTCTGTTTTCTTGTATTTACCTACCATCCTCCAGCATTTGCTGTTTTTCAGCCTTGACAAATATCTGGAAAATGTTAGAATTAGAATAATTCTAATTTTATTTTCTTATAGGAAAGACCGTGTTACTGTGAAGTGCTAAAGTGTATGAATTTCCTATA
>ERZ778516.586-NODE-586-length-30438-cov-13.487378_pt1 | contig 30438 bp, 26 predicted proteins | sample MGYA00510342_ERZ778516 | MGnify/ENA primary metagenome ERZ778516 (study PRJEB29527, sample SAMN07138961) | mouse gut metagenome | material: feces | host: mouse | place: China:Nanjing | collected 2016-01-25 ... | reverse complement strand
CCCCATGTGCCTATCGGCTGTTCTTCTTCGGCGGGTAAAGCTATACATGGAATTAGATAATCGCCTTTCCGTTCGTATTTGCCGCCCAGTTCCTCAAATAATATATTTGCCATTTTCTGTTATCTCCAGATAAAATATTCACCCCACACTCTTGTGTCTGTTGTCTTAAACAAAATTTTGAGTTTTCTCCTTATCTGGTTTCATTCATATATCATTTCCCAAAAAGGAAAAAAGTCTTTAAGTGTCTGGGTAGTATCTGGGGCATTAGCTAGCATATCATTTGAAATGCCAGTTAATTCCGTTATGAAGTCGCTGACATAGGAACCATCCATATATTTTGTAGGTTTGAGCAGCGAGGAAAAACTGGCAGGAACGCCTGTAATCGCATAACCAATCTTTTAATGCTGTAACGAAGTGTGTAAGTTATGTTTAAAACGTAAAATTTCTAAATTCGATGGGGCGCCGTGTGCGGTGAAAGCCGCATGTACGGTGCTAAGCGCGGGAAAAGCCGGAAACATTTGAAATTGTAGGCTTACCTATCGCAATCCGGCGCGAATGCTCATGTGCAGTAAAGTAACAACTAAAAATATATAGACAGTGACCCCGCTATTCCAAAAATAATTGACTTTAATCGAAATGCCTGCTATAATATGCAAAAATAGTCGCTGGTAATTTATCACCGGATAAATTTACTATTAAGGCATTCAAAAATTAACCGTAGGTACGGCACAGAAATGTGTTACAAGGTTAATTTTTGAATGCCTTTTGCTTTTGCAAGGAGGAGAAATGATTATTAAACTTTATACTGAATTACCCAAAGAGTCATATGAAATTAGGAAAAAAGTTTTTGTGGAGGAACAAGGGTTTAAAAATGAATTTGATGACATAGATAAATCCTCAACACATTTCGTTTTGTATGACAAAGAAATTCCGATAGCGACATGCCGTTTTTTTCAGTCGTCATATAAAGAATATGTTATCGGACGTATCGCTGTAATTAAGCAATATCGAGGTCAAAATATTGGTTCGCAATTATTGGTATCGGCAGAGGACGAAATAAGACGAATTGGTGGAATACAGATTTTCCTGCATTCACAAGATAAAGCCAGAAAATTCTATGAAAAACATGGATATTCTTGTTGTGGAAAAATGGACTTAGACGAAAACTGCCCGCATATATGGATGTGCAAAAAGATTGGGGAAAAAGAATGACATAATTGGTAGGCTTAATAAATACTTTTCTGCATATTTTTCCACATTCCCGGCTCCGACTGCTGAAACCCTCTTTCTGCTTGTGCTGTCCATGCTGGCAATGGAATCCGCAGATTCCATCCGTCCCTTATACAGACACTTTTTATCGGGCATAACGCTGAAAACCCTGAATGCTTTCTATTATGCCTGCTCCTATGCCAAAGCCGGTTTTCCGTTTTTATGAATGTTATTACTCCGGCGGTTAAATATCGGCGTTTTTACTTGCTTAAATTTCATCGACATTTAACCGCCTGGGTAATACATCCAGGCTTGCACTGCGGCTTATCCCTGACAGCCTTCAGCTACAGCCGGTATTCCTGTGTATAGATGACACCAGGGTCTCTAAATTCGGGATCAAGTTCGAGGATGTATCAAAACTTTTTGGCCATGCAGCGCATAATGGCTCCAACTATCTGAACGGACACTGCTTTGTAAGCATCATGCCCTGCGTCCCTGTCTGGAACCGGCAGAAAGTTTCTTATCTTGCCGTCCCGCTTGGATACCGTATGTGGCAGAAAAAAGAGTCAAAGCTTTCGCTTGCAGCATCCATGGTGCGGCAGGTAATGCGGGAATTCTGCCAGAAGAATGTCATCATCCTGTGCGGCAGTTGGTATGTAAAGCAGAACCTTGTCTCCATAGTGGATGGATACCCGAACCTTGGCCTGATTGGCCAATGCAAGGTCAGATTCTTCCATATACGATCTTGCCCCTGAACCAACAGGGAAAAGGGGCAGGCCTGCAAAGCATGGGCGCCGTCTGCTTATCGTTGCGGATTTCACCCTTTCTGCTGAGAAGGTTGGTGAGTATTCAGGAGTGGCAGTGTACAGGAATTCCGCTTTGCCATCAGCGGACGGATACGCCAGCAGGTATTTTATGCTAATTTGGTGCAAAACACCGAAACCCACATAAAATCAAATGTCATTGCCAAAGCATTGAGACAGCTGTGCCTGAAACATGTGGGCTAATCAAAAACTTGTAAAGTGGTGAATATATTATATAAAGAAGATAAATGCAGTTGAAAAATGGAAAGCCTAACTGTTAAATGTAAAGTAGGTAAAGGAAACTTTCAGAAATTCGGTTTTCGCATAGCAGCGCTGTTAAGGAAACGCCCCGGCAGGGGTATTATAGGCCGGGGCGGCGCTGTCAGCTTAAGGAACAGCGCAGGTATATTATACCATGCCTGCCCGGAAAAAAGCAAGTACCATCAAAAATTTAAAACGCCTGGATCTTCCCTTAAAAATTATTCCTCTTTACCAAACCAGATTTTTTTTGTACAATAGGAAAGGAAACTACAAATTTAAGAAAGGAAGTAAAAAGTATGAGGAAATCTATCTGTCACAAAAGAAATTTCTGCCGCATGTTTGTTTGCATCATTATGCTGTCCTTGCTTGCACTTGCTGGATGCGGGAATAAAAACATGCAGAAGGATAACTCTTTACAGGAAAACCAGGACACGGAAAATCAGGCCAGCCAGGGGACGGAAGGCCAGGGCAATCAGGGCACAGGGAACCAGGCCAGCCAGGAGGTGCAGGGTGGCCAAAGTACGGAGAATGAAAATAGCCAGGGGACGGAAAGCCAGGGCAATCAGGGCACAGGGAACCAGGCCAGCCAGGAAGCGCAGGGGAACCAGGGCCAGCAGGCGTCAGGGAGCCAGCAGCAAGGCCAGGCTGGATTAGCAAACCAGCCCAAAATAGGCTTGGAAGAAGCAAAAGAGGCAGCAGTAAAACATGCAGGCCTGTCCGGGGATGAGGTTACTTTTACCAAAGAAGAACTGGATTACGATGATGGCAGGGCAGAATATGATATTGAATTTGTGACGGGCACTACAAAGTACGAATATGAGATAAGCGCAGAAGATGGGGCTATCCTTGGAAGCTCCCAGGAACCTGTGGAACAGCTTTCCGGGAATGTGCAGGGAACTATTTCTGCAGAGGAAGCCAAAGAAGCTGTCCTGAACCATGCAGGGTTTACTGCGGACCAGGTTAATTTCACTAAGGTTGAGCTGGAACTGGACGACGGCGTGGCGGAATATGAAATTGAATTTTATGCCAATGGCAGGGAATACAGCAGCAAGGTCAATGCTTCTACAGGCGCAATTATGGAATATGAAATGGATTAAACGGCATATAGATACAGTTCTGGGCAAATAGAAAAACAGTGTCCCATGCATAGCTATGATGGGATGGAGGAAATGAAAATGACGAAAGAGGAACTTGCGCTGGAAACGGTTGGGCGGCTGAAACAGGTATATCCTGATGCAGGCTGTACCCTGGACTATAACCAGGCGTGGAAACTTTTGGTAAGCGTCCGCTTGGCAGCGCAGTGCACAGACGCCCGGGTAAATGTGGTGGTGCAGGGCCTTTATGCAAAGTATCCGGATGTGCAGTCGCTGGCGGCCGCTCCAGTAGAGGAAATAGAAGCTATTGTCAGGCCCTGCGGGTTAGGGCGCAGCAAAGCCCGGGATATCAGCGGCTGCATGAAAATGCTTCAGGAGGAGTACGGCGGGAAGGTCCCAGACGATTTTAACGCCCTTCTGAAGCTTCCCGGCGTAGGCAGGAAAAGTGCGAACCTGATAATGGGCGACGTGTTCGGGAAACCTGCTATTGTAACAGATACCCACTGTATACGCTTAGTAAACAGGATAGGGCTTGTGGACAATATGAAGGATCCAAAAAAAGTGGAAATGGCCCTGTGGAAACTGATACCGCCGGAAGAAGGCAGCGGGTTCTGCCATCGGCTGGTATACCATGGCCGGGACGTCTGCACAGCAAGGACCAGCCCCCATTGCGGGGAATGCTGCCTGAATGATTTATGTGCAAAGAACGGCGTATAAGAAAATGTGCATTGCGGCCCATATGCAGTTCTGCCAGGTAAAGCCATGCATGGATATGCCTGAACATACTACAGCCAAACAGCAGCCAGAGAAAGCGAGGAAATATAAATGGCAGTCATCAGACCTTTTTTTGCAATTAGGCCCGCCAGGGGACGGGCAGAGAAAATAGCGGCGCTCCCTTACGATGTGTACAGCCGCAAGGAAGCCAAAGCAGCCGTAGAACGAAACCCGGAGAGCTTTTTGCGGGTAGACCGGGCAGAAACCCAGTTGGCAGATACCGTAGACACTTACGACCCTGCGGTCTACCAGAAAGCCCATGATACCCTGTGGGGGATGGTAGAGGACGGCTCTTTTATCACGGAAGGCAAACGGTGCTATTACATTTATGAGCTGACAATGGAGGGCAGGTCACAGACCGGGATTGTAGCCTGCGCTTCTATTGACGATTACGAAACAGGGGTTATCAAAAAGCATGAAAATACAAGGGCAGAAAAGGAACAGGACAGGATCCGCCATGTGGACGCCTGCAATGCCCAGACGGGGCCGATTTTCCTGGCTTACCGTTCCAACCCCAGCATTAATGAGATTGTTAGCAGTGTAAAAAAAGACGGCCCGCTTTATGATTTCACAGCAGAAGACGGAATCTGCCACAGGGTATGGGTGATTTCTGAAGAAAATCAGGTCGCAGCCATACAGCAGGCATTTTCAGGGATTGGGGAAATATATATTGCGGACGGCCATCACCGGGCAGCTTCGGCAGTGCGGGTAGGGCAGATGCGGCGGGAGCAGCGCCCGGGCTATACCGGGGAGGAGGAATTTAATTATTTTCTCTCTGTGCTGTTCCCGGATGAACAGCTTATGATTATGGATTATAACCGGGTGATAAAGGATTTGGGCGGTTTAAGCCAAAAGGAATTTTTGGAAAAAGTATCGGAACGCTTTGAAGTGGGAAAGGCTGAGAAGGCGGGAAAGCCGGAGAAAAAGGGCTGTTTTTCTATGTATTTGGGCGGGGAATGGTATTACTGCGCCATCCGTCCGGAGGATATCCCAAATGACCCGGTGGCAGGGCTGGACGTGTCCATCTTGCAGGACCGGCTGTTTGCCCCTGTACTGGGGATAAAGGACCCGAAAACGGACAGCAGGATAGATTTTGTAGGGGGCATCCGGGGCCTGGAAGGGCTGGAACAGCGGTGCAATACGGACTGCGTGGCAGCCTTTGCCATGTTCCCCACCTCCATCCAGGAGCTTTTTGCAGTGGCGGACGCAGGGCTTTTGATGCCGCCTAAGTCCACATGGTTTGAGCCAAAGCTGCGGAGCGGCCTGTTTATCCATTCCCTGGAATAACCGGAGTGATAAAGCTGTAAACCTATGCCTTATGCGGCGCCAAACACCTGGCAGAGCCGTGCAATCGCTTCTTCCATATGATTGGGATGGATGGAAGAATAATTCATGATAAAAATATGTTCCATGGCCCTATGTCCGGATGCTTCACTGCCAGGTTCCGCCGCCCCTTGCCCTGCTGTATCCTCCTCCCTGTAGTAGTACTGGGAAAGGGAGGTAAGCCGCAGGCCAAGGGATCTGGCTTTTTGGAGGATTGCCTTATCCGGCAAAGAAGTATCTACGCGCATCAGGAAATGCAGCCCTGCGTCTTCTTCCATAATTGTAATATGGGGGGACAGAGGGCTGCTTTTTAAATATCCCAAAAGCAAATCCCGCTGCCCATGGTAAAAATTCCGCATCCGGTTAATATGCCGTTCAAAATGCCCGCATTCAAGGAACTGCGCCAGCGTGTACTGTTCAAAATTTGATACCGTGCAGGAATAAAAGCCCATGGTTTCTTGGAACCGTTTCATCAGCCGCCCGGGCAGGACCATATAACTGATGCGGATGGTAGAGGCCAGCGTTTTTGTAAAAGTATTCATGTAAATCACTTTTTCCATCACGTCAATGCTCTGGAGGGAAGGGATGGGCTTTCCCATAAAACGGAATTCACAGTCATAATCGTCTTCAATAATGTATCTGGAGCCAGAGGAAGCCGCCCAGCCAAGGAGCTCGTACCTGCGGCTGATGGGGGTGACAATCCCTGTGGGGAAATGGTGGGAGGGGGAAATGTGCACAATATCCGCCCCCAGCTCCTCCAGCCGCCCAATACAGATGCCATGCTTGTCCATAGGGACATGGCGGCAGGCCACATGGTTGCTCCTGTAAATGGCGGAAATTTTCTGGTAGCCCGGGTCTTCTACCCCATAAACCTTCCCATGGCCCAGCAGTTGGATGAGGAGCCCATACAGGTATTCCGTCCCCGCCCCTACGATAATCTGTTCCGGCTGCACATCCATGCCCCGGAATTCTTTTAAATGCACGGCAATGGCCTTGCGGAGGGGAAAAATGCCTCCGCTGGGGGAGTTTTTCATTAAGTCAGGGCTGCGGCTCCCGATGACTTCCCGCATTAATTTTGCCCAGATGGAAAAAGGGAACGTATCGGGATGGGTCTGGCTGCTGGTGAAATCTGCAAAATACGTTTCTTCTTTTTGTTCCGTTACAGGCTCCGGGGCAGGGGCGGCAGGGGATGGGATTGCCCCGGCGGCAATGTCTGCGGCATAATAGCCTTTTTTGGGAATAGAATAGATATAGCCCTCTGCCAGAAGCTGGGCATATGCATTTTCAATCGTGATGGTGCTGATATTTAAGTGCTTGGCAAAGCTGCGCTTGGAGGGGAGCCTGTCCCCGGGGGAAAGCGTCCCTGCCAAAATGTCATTTTTTATGCATTTATACAAATATCCATACAGGCTGTCAGGGCCTATATCAGAAAAAGAATAGGTAAGCATGGCAAAAGCCTCCGATCTGGGTAATTTTCATATATCGATAGATGGCAAATTTTCTGTATTTCCACCATTATAAAAAGTAAGAACCGCTTTGTAAAGGGAAAATTGGGTATGGTAAGGGCATATTGCGACAGAATTTTGCGGAGCCTTGCGCTATAACAATAAGGGGAAAATAATGCCAGGGTGGTAAAAAAGTACCGGATATTTTCATTTTGGAGGAAATTATGGATTTAAAGGATTTTTTGCAGCAGGAGGATTTTTTTGTAAAATGCCAGTGGGGCATCAGCCTGATGAATGCCAAACTGCAGATGATAAATGCGGAATTGGGCATGCGGTGCGCAAGGAAAGTCATACACAGCTATTCCAGCAGGATTAAATCCTATGACAGCATTGCGGCCAAGCTGCGCAAAAAAGGGATGGAGGAGAGCGTCCGCGCTATGGAGGAGCATGTCAACGACGTGGTAGGCGTCCGGGCGGTCTGTACCTACACAGATGATTTGTACCAGATAGGGGAAATGCTGTGCGCCCAGCGGGACATGCGCCTGATGAAAAGAAAAGACTATATCAAAAATCCCAAGAAAAGCGGCTACCGCAGCCTGCACTTGATTTTCCAGGTGCCCGTTTCCCTTCAGGAAGAAGTGCGGTGGATGAAAATAGAAGTGCAGCTTAGGACCGGGGCTATGGACTACTGGGCAGGCTTAGATTACCAGCTGCAGTACAAGAAGGAAAACCGGGAAGCCAAAAATATCAGCCGGGAACTGAAAGAATATGCAAATGCCATTGAGCAGATAGACAGCAAGGTATTGGAATTGAGGAAACGGATAGAAGCCATATGACAGCATGGCCTTAAAATTCTGCAAAATTCCCTAAAAAAACGCAAAAAATGGAATTGGCTGTTGAATCGGGGACACTGAAACGTTATAATGGATGGATAGCAAAGCCATGGGCAAATGTACCATGGAACATAAAATCAGGGAGGGAAGATGGTTGAAAAAAGGAACGGTACAAAGGAAAAAAGCAAAATTTGGCATTATGATGAAAATTGTGGCAATCGGGTTTATCCCTATGCTGATCCTTGCAGTTTCAGAGGCTGCATTTTCCTCACGGACAATCCGCAAAGGCATGAGGGACGAGGCCATCAAACGGCTGGAGGACATTACGGTAGGGTTGGAAGAAGCGCTTAACGTTTCAGCGGAAGGGGATTACCATGTAGAAGGCGGGGAACTGTACAAAGGGGAACGCAGCATTTCCAATGACTTGCATGCATTCCAGGCTTTTGCTGACTTTTCTGATATTGACCTCACCGTTTGCTGGGGGGATACCCGCATGGTTACAACGTTGTTAGACCATGATACCGGGGAAAACATGGCTGGGACGAAGGTTTCGGAAACAGTGGCGAAAATAGTGCTGCAGGACGGTTTTGAATTTACGGATATCGGCATGATTATTAATGGGGAACCTTATTTTTGCTGTTACAGGCCGCTGAAAAATAGTGACGGCTCTGTTGTAGGGATGGTTTTTGCCGGGGAACACAGCAATGGGATTGAAGAATATATCAATAAGCAGCTGGTGCAGATAACAGTGCTGAATGTTGCCATTATTTTGTTAGCCAGCGTTGTGATTTATTATTTTTCAAGAACCCTTGCAAAGGCGATCCGCAAGGAGGAGGAGGTGCTCCGGCAGCTTGCGGAGGGCAGCCTGAATGTGGAGGTAGACCAAAAGCTGCTGGGACGCCGGGACGAGCTGGGCGGCATTGCTTCAGCCTTGCAGGATTTGGTCCAGAAGCTTTCAACTATTATCAAGCATATCCAGCAGTCCTCTGGGGAATTGATGGAATCTGGCCAGTCGCTGGATGAAATGGCGGAACGTGTCAATGAAAATGCTACGGAAATCAGCAGGGCCGTGGAAGAAATTTCCTCTGGTGCGGCTACCCAATCCGAGGAAATTGAAACAGCCTCCGGGCAGATTATGGATATGGGGTCTGTGATTGAGAGCATTGTAAAAGATGTAGGCCAATTGAACGACACTTCCAAAACGATGAAGGAGGCCGGGGATACTTCTGCAGAAATCATGAAGGGCTTGGCGGCGTCCACCGACCGCACGAATGAAGCCATCCAGAAAATTGGCGCGCAGGTATATGCTACCAACGAATCGGCGCAGAAAATCCGTGCCGCTGTGGATATTATTTCTTCCATTGCCAGCCAGACTTCCCTGCTGTCGTTAAATGCCAGCATTGAAGCTGCAAGGGCAGGGGAATTTGGCAAGGGCTTTGCAGTGGTTGCTTCTGAAATCCAGAAATTGGCAGACGAGTCCAGCAACTCCGCACAGACGATTACGGACGTTATCAATTCCCTGCTGGAGGATTCAGAGATGACGGTGGAAATCATGAAGGAAGTGGAAGAAATCATTATAGACCAGCGGGAAAAATTAGTTGCTACCCAGAGCCATTTTGTGGAGGTGGAAACTGGCATTAACAATTCACGGGAAGGGGCGTCCATGATTGAGCAGAGGACCCATGTCTGTGATGAATCCAGAAAGACAGTGGTGGAGGTTATCAGCAACCTTTCTGCCCTTTCGCAGGAAAATGCGGCTTCTGCACAGCAGACGACAGCTTCTATGGAGGAACTGAATGATACGATCCAACTGCTGGCGGGAGCGGCCAACAGCTTGCGGAATATGTCGGATCGGATGGAGGAGGAGATGAAGTTCTTTAAATTGTAAAGGGCGCTGGTGATAAACCAAAAGCCAGCAGGGCAGCAGGCGGTCAAGGCTGGGATAAAAGGGATTGTCCCCATCCTTGAACTGCCCGCTGCCCTGGCTGGCTTTATCAATTATTGGATATAAATTTCTGACACAGTATGTTCCACGCCATTGATCTGCAGCCGGACATGGATGGTTCCTTCTTTAAATTCATGCAGAGGGTATTCCAACGGTTCCGTGAGGTTTGTAATATCCATAGATTTTGCTGTATCTCCCTGTATCCCTTCCCTGGCGCTTCTGAAATCCAGCTTCCAAAATGTTTTTAATGTTTTTTATTTGGTTTCCTTTTAATTTTCAATAGCCTGATAAAATCGTCAAACAGGGAAGTGTCTGTTGGCTCAAACATCATCCATTTTCCATCATGGTAAGTTTGGGTTCCATCATAAATTTTTTGGACTTCCTCTGAGTAATTTTCCCTATCCTTTTCAAATTTTAAGCGTTCCTCTTTTCCCAGGATAACCATAAACCCGATACAGTTTTCCCGTGCATATAATGCACATAGGGTTTTGCCGCCCCGGCGGTATTTATATTCATATGTCCATGCTTTGCCGCCTTTATTCCACAGACAATCCATATCGTATTGTTCATCAATGAAAGCACATAATTTGTTCCATATCCCATATAAAGAGTTTCCAACTAAAGTTTCCATTTGTTCTGCGTTAGGTATTGCATCAAGCATGAGATCCCTCCTTCTTATTTGCCCGGTAAACTCATCAAATGATTCCCTATTATAGCACGATTTTGGGAACGTGGAAACAGTAAGGTTTCAGAATAGCCGCCTGAACAGGGGTGCCATAATGGGAAAATACGCCATGCCCCGTAGCTTGCTGTGGAGTATTTGACTTCCCACCCCTTCTAATGTTAAAATGCAACCAAAAAGAAACGGAGGGATACCCAATGAATACGAGTCCATTCACAGCCATGCAAACCAAACAAAGCATCTTTGCTGGCAATGGCAAAGGTGCAGGACGGCTTCCCCAAGGATTATTCGGGGGAGTGAAATGGTAAAAGTATTTTTAGTGGAAGATGAAATTGTCATCCGGGAAAACATCTGCCAGATGGTCCCATGGGCAGAATATGGGTTTGAATTATGCGGGGAAGCAGGGGACGGGGAGATGGCCCTGCCCCTGATTTTGGAGAAAAAGCCGGACGTGCTGATAACAGACATCCGTATGCCCTTTATGGACGGGCTGGAGCTGAGCCAGATTGTACGGAAGGAGCTGCCGGATACAAAGATTGTGATTGTCAGCGGTTACGACGATTTCAATTATGCCAGGACGGCGATCACCATTGGGGTAGAAGAATACCTCTTAAAGCCCGTCAGCAGGCAGGATTTTGTGGACGTGCTGGAGAAAATCCGGGGGCGTTTCGAGGAGGAGAACGCCCAGCGGGATTATTATGAAAAATTTGAAAAGGATATGCAGCAGTATGAGCAGTATTCCCGGAGGGACTTTTTTGAAAAGCTGGTTTTCGGGAACGTTGGGCTGAATGAAATTTACAGGCAGGCAGAGCAATTGCAGATAGACCTTACTGCATCGGCCTATAATATTATTTTGTTCAGCATGAACCGGAAGGAAAAGCGGGAAGCTTGGACGGACACTTATTCCCAGAAGGAAACAGAGGTATGGGAGCAGGTGGAACGGTTTATCCAGGACCGGGAGGAATTTTTGATGTTCCGGCATCAGGCCTTTAGCTATGCCATCTTGGTAAAAGGGGCGGCGGGCCGGATTGAGGCCCTGACGGAAGAATGCGCCTTGTATTTAAAGAGCCTGTTTGAAAAAAGCGGCGAGCGGTTTTACTGGTTTTTGGCGTCCGGGAACCCGGTAGGGCGCCTTAGCATGGTTTCCGAAAGTTATGAGAATGCCATAAAAGTATTTACCCTGCGCCACCTCAGGCCGGACCATTATATGCATTACAACCAGACGCCTTTCCGGGAGGAGGAAGACCGGGATGTGGATCTGCAGGCGGTGGATGCGTCGGCAATGGATACGGAAGTGGTGCACACCTTCCTGAGCAATGGGCTGCTGGAAGAAACAGGGAGCTTTGTGGAAGATTATTTTTCCATGATTGGGGAGCCTGCGCTGGAGTCCAGGATGTTCCGGCAGTACGTGATTTTAAATATCCATTTCTGCACGGTGTCCTTTATCCAGAAGCTGGGGTATGGGAAGGAACAGCTCCGCATGGATTTGGGCTTAGATTGGAACCGCAAGGACCAGGTGGCCGCTGCAAAGCGCACGGCGGAAGAAATTTTGAAAAAGGGCATAGAACTGCGGGACGAAAGCAGCAAGAACCGTTACCGGACCGTTTTGGAGGTGGCCCTGGAATTTATTGGTGAAAATTATATGGATGCGGACATGTCCCTGAATAAAGCAGCCCGGGCGGCAAATGTCAGCGCGAACCATTTCAGCGCCCTGTTCAGCCAGGGGATGAACCAGACCTTTATTGAGTACCTGACGGAACTGCGGATGAAAAAGGCGAAGGAGCTTTTGCGCTGCACGGATATGCGCTCCGGGCAGATTGCGCTGGAAATTGGCTATAAGGATTCCCATTATTTCAGTTTCCTGTTCAAGAAAACCCAGGGCTGCACTCCCAGCGACTACCGGAACCAGACAGGGGAAACAAAATGAAGCGGATTACGGGGCGGATGGACTTAAACCAAAAACTGAGGTATATAATTTTAAGCGTAATGGTGCCGCTGGCTGCCTGCATTGTCCTTTCCCTGAGCCTTCTTTGGGCATATTCCAAGCAGTATCAGGAAATCTCCCATAACATCCAGGTAGCCTGTGAATTTGATTTGGAGTTTAAGTCCAATGTGGATTTAAAAATGTATTATTACAGTGTCCGCAGCAGCTATCAGGAGGAATTTCCGCCGGAGGAGGTGGCGGACGCGCTGCGGGTCACAAGCCTGCTGATGGAAACCACCCGGGACAAGGACGGTGCGGAGAGCATCCGGAGCGTGGCGGCATACTGCCATACCTTGCAGCAGAAAATTAACCAGATGTCGGAAACGGAGAGCTACGACCAAAGGCAGGAGCAGCTTGAAAAAAACATTTACCTCTTAACAAAGCTGATTCAGGAGGAAATGCGCCGCTATATTTACTATGAAGGGAAATACATGTCCGGCCTGCAGGCCAAGATGGGCAGGGATATTGTGGTGGCCATTGTGGTTGTGGCAGCGTCGGTTGCCATATTGGTAGGGCTGCTTCTGTACGGCGCATTCCGTTTTTCCAACCGGATTTCCCGTTCGGTAGGGAGCCTTTGCAAAAATGTGGAACTGGTGGGGAACGGCCATTTTGACATTCCCCTGATTGAGGAAGAAGATTATGAGCTGCAGCAGCTTTCCCAGGGGATTACCCAGATGGCGGGGCAGATTGGCAACCTGCTGGAGGACGTGAAACGGGAGGAGCAGATCCAGCATATGACGCAGCTCCAGCTTTTGCAGGCTCAGGTAAACCCTCATTTCCTGTACAATACCCTGGACACGATTATGTGGCTGGTGGAGGCAAGGAAAACGAAGGACGCCGTGTACATGCTGAACCGGCTTTCTGTTTTTTTCCGTATCGCCCTTTCCACCGGGCAGGACATTATAAGGCTCAGGGAGGAAATCGCCCACACCAGAAGCTATATGGAAATCCAGCAAATCTGCTACCGGGATATTTTGGACTATGAGATTTCCCTTCCGGAAGAACTGGAGGAATTCCGCCTGCCTAAGCTTACCATCCAACCCCTGGTGGAAAACGCCTTATACCATGGGGTAAAGGAAAAGCGGGGGAAAAGCGCCATCCGGATTTCCTGCCAAAAAGGGGAAGGGGACGTGCTGATTGTGGTGGAGGACAATGGGATTGGGATGAAGCCGGAGCGGAAGGAGGAGCTTAAGGCTGCCCTGGAAAGCGGGGAACGGGCTGGGTTCGGCCTTGCTGCGGTACATGAGCGGATAAAGCTATACTGCGGAAGGGAATTTGGGGTGCAAATTTTCTCGGAATACGGGAGTGGAACCAGGGTGGAAGTACGCATATCAGAAGAAATCCTACCAGAACCATAAAAAATTCCATTGACAGCCATGGAAATAGAAAATTCCGTAAGAAATCTAACTGTATTCCGAAAAATCTTTATGGAAAATCTAAGTAATTCAACTATAATAATAACTGTAAAAGGCAAGTGCTGATGACACGCAGTAATTGCAAAAAAATGCAGAGATGCGGAATACAGGAGGTTTCTTATGAAAAAGAAGATTATTTCTATGTTACTTGTAGCTTGTATGGGCTTAAGCCTTGTTGCATGTGGGGGAGGGAGTAATACGCCTGCATCCAATGACGGCGGGACAACAGAAGAAGGAAATGAAGGGGCGCAGGCTTCTGACGAGGGCGGCTCTGATGAAAATGCATCCAATGAAGGCTCCGACGAAGGCGGTTCTTCTGGCGATGTGATTACCGTTGGGTTTTCACAGGTAGGCGCTGAGTCTGACTGGCGTACCGCTAACTCTGAATCCATGAAATCCACATTCTCTGAAGCAAACGGATATAAACTGATTTTTGACGATGCACAGCAGAAACAGGAAAACCAGCTTACTGCAATCCGTAACTTCATCAATCAGGAAGTAGATTATATTGTGCTTGCACCTACAACAGAAACAGGTTGGGATACGGTCCTTCAGGAAGCAAAAGATGCTGGGATCCCGGTTATCATTGTTGACCGTATGGTAGATGTATCCGATGATACCCTCTATAACTGCTATGTAGGCGGTAACTTTAAGCTGGAAGGCCAGAAGGCTTGTGAATGGCTGAAGGCTTATGCAGATGCAAAAGGCATTACAGAACTGAACATTGCACATATCCAAGGGAACATTGGCGCTTCTGCACAGATTGGCCGTACCGAGGGCTTAGAGGAAGCAGCAGAAAAATATGGCTGGAACATCGTTGCACAGCAGTCTGGTGAATTCACACAGGCAAAAGGGCAGGAAGTTATGGAATCCATGCTGAAAAGCAATGACAATATCAATGTAGTATACTGTGAGAATGACAACGAGGCATTTGGCGCAATTGATGCAATCAAGGCAGCAGGCAAGACCGTTGGACCGGATGGGGACATCCTTGTAATGTCCTTCGATACCGTAAAAGCTGGGATTGAAATGACAATGGCAGGGGACATTATCTGCAATACAGAGTGCAACCCGCTCCATGGGCCACGTGTAGAAGAACTGATTAAGCAGATGGAAGCCGGCGAAGAGCCAGAAAAGATTGCATATGTTGACGAAGGAATCTTCACCTATGGGGATGAAGTAGCAAAAGTTACTGTTGATGGGCAGGACTATGAAGTAACAAAGGTTACACAGGAAGTCATCGACGGGCGTATGTACTAAGATTAAGATAGTAATGGGAAAAGCGCGGCAGAGCGGTATGCTGCCGTGCTTTTTTTACCCCAAAATAAGGAAGAAAGAAAGCAGGTGGGATAATTTATGGGAGAAAATGTAGTATTAACCATGCGGGATATCTCTAAGACATTTCCCGGCGTAAAGGCCCTGCAGCATGTGGACTTTACATTACGGAAAAGTGAAATCCACGCCCTGATGGGGGAAAATGGCGCAGGGAAGTCAACGCTGATTAAAGTGCTGACCGGGGTCCATGAGTTCCAGAGCGGGGAGATTAAGATAGAGGGCAGGGCAGTTATCAACAAGTCGCCGCAGGATGCCCAGAACAACGGGATCAGCACCGTGTACCAGGAAGTCAACCTGTGCCCCAACCTGACGGTTGCAGAAAACCTTTTTATTGGCCGGGAACCACGGAAAATGGGGATGATTGACTGGAAGACCATGAACCGGAAATCGGAGGAGCTGCTGCGGGAGCTGGACATTGATGTGTCTGCCACCCAGTCACTGGAGGAATGTTCCATTGCCATCCAGCAGATGATTGCCATTGCAAGGGCAGTGGATATGCAGTGCAAGGTCCTGATTCTGGATGAGCCCACATCTTCCTTGGATGATGAGGAAGTAGAAAAGCTGTTTAAGCTGATGAACCGCCTGAAATCCGAAGGCGTAGGCATTATTTTTGTTACCCATTTCTTGGAGCAGGTTTATGCGGTCTGCGACCGGATTACCGTGCTCCGGAACGGGGAACTGGTGGGGGAATACGAGATTGGGAAGCTGCCAAGGGTGATGCTGGTGGCTAAGATGATGGGCAAGGATTTCGACGACCTGGCAGATATTAAGGGCGAGCACAACTTGCAGAAGGATATGTCTTCCGCACCAGTCATTGACGCCAAAGGGCTGGGGCATAAAGGGACGATTAAGCCGTTTGACTTTGATATCCGCCGCGGGGAGGTTGTTGGCCTCACAGGCTTGCTTGGCTCTGGGCGTTCCGAGCTTGTCCGTGCCATTTACGGCGCTGATAAGGCAGACAGCGGGACTTTAAAAGTAAATGGGCAGGAAGTGAAAATCAACACGCCCTTGGAGGCAATGAAGGTTGGCATGGCATACTTGCCGGAGGACCGGAAAAAAGAAGGGATTATCGCAGACTTGTCCGTCCGTGAAAATATTATCATTGCCATGCAGGCAAAACGGGGCATGTTTAAGCTGATGAGCCGCAAAGAAATGGAAGAAGCAGCAGATAAATTTATTGCAATGCTGCAAGTAAAGACGGCTAGCCGTGAAACCCCAATTAAAAGCCTTTCCGGCGGGAACCAGCAAAAGGTGATTATCGGCCGCTGGCTCCTTACCAACCCGGATTTTCTGATTCTGGATGAGCCAACCCGTGGGATTGACATTGGGACCAAGACAGAAATCCAGAAGCTTGTGCTGAACCTTGCAGATGAAGGGAAGGCAGTGACCTTTATCTCCTCTGAGGTAGAGGAAATGCTCCGTACCTGCTCCCGGATGAACGTGCTCCGTGACGGCGCAAAGGTTGGGGAAATCGAAGGGGAAGATTTGACACAGGAAAACATTATGAAGACCATTGCCGGAGGTGAAAGTGCACATGAGTAAGGAAAAAGGATTTAACTGGAAACAGATTACAAGCCATCACCTGTTCATGCCGGTTGTGTGCCTGATCGTGGTATGTTTGGCAAACGTAATCAAGTCCCCGGATTTCTTTAAGATATCCATTAGTGACAATGGGGTACTGTATGGTTCCGTCATTGATATTATTAATAGGGCTTCGGAGCTTGTCATCCTTGCCATTGGCATGACGCTGGTAACAGCGGCTTCCGGCGGGCAGGATATCAGCGTAGGCGCAATTATGGCAGTTGCAGCCGCAGTTTGCTGCCAGATATTGTCTGGAGGCGCAGCATCTACCAGCGAGTTCCAGAACCCATTTATCTTAGCAGCTCTCGCAGGGCTGGCAGCGGCCATGCTGTGCGGGTTATTTAACGGGTTTTTGGTAGCGAAATTAAACATACAGCCCATGGTTGCCACTTTGATTCTGTACACCGCTGGCCGGGGAATTGCCCAGCTTGTGACACAGGGGCAGATTACCTATATCCGTGTAGATTCCTATAAGGTATTGGGGGGCTACATTGGGAAATGCCCAATCCCCACTCCGATTTTTGCAGCAATCATCAGCGTAGTGGTTGCATATCTCGTATTGAATAAGACTGCACTTGGGCTTTATATCGAAAGTGTTGGCATTAACGGGGAGGCATCCCGTCTGGTAGGCTTAAATTCGACCCGGATTAAGTGGATGGCATACGTTATCTGCGGGTTCTTGGCAGGGTTTGCAGGGCTTGTGAACTCCAGCCGTATCTATTCCGCAGACGCCAATAACATCGGCCTGAACCTTGAGATGGACGCCATCCTTGCAGTTGCATTGGGAGGCAACCTGTTAAGCGGCGGTAAATTCAGCCTTGCAGGTTCCATTATCGGGGCCTTTACCATCCAAGCCCTTACCACGACGCTCCTCTCCATGAACGTTTCTGCGGATCAGGTTCCAGTTTATAAGGCAATTGTAGTTGTGGTTATCGTAGTGCTGCAAAGCCCGGTGTTCAAAAAGCAGATGGCAGTGTGGAAGGCAAGGAAAAGCAGCAATTCAACAGAAGGAGGGCGTGCATAATGGAAAAGGTAAAATCGAAGAAACTAAGCAGCAGTACGTTCCTGTTGTTGACGACCATTATCCTGTTTGTGGTAATGTACGCTGCCGGAATGATTATTTTTAATGACAAAGGGTTTGCAAAGCCCCAGATGTTTTTGAACCTGTTTGTTTCCAATGCAGGGCTCCTAGTCATTGGGTGCGGCATGACGATTGTGATGATTACCGGGGGGATTGATATTTCCGTTGGTTCCGTTACCGCGTTGGTCTGCATGGTGTGCGCGTTTGCCATGGAACGGATGGGGATGAACGCCTACATGGCAGTGTTGGTTGCCCTTGCCATCGGCCTTGCCTTTGGCGTGGTGCAGGGGTATCTGGTAGCTTATCTGGATATCCAGCCCTTTATCGTAACCCTTGCAGGGATGTTCTTTGGGCGGGGCATGACGGCCATTGTCAGCACGGACATGATTGCCATTACCAATGAAACCTTTTTGAAATGGGCGAAATTCCACATCAACCTGCCCTTTGGGACCCATAACCAGAAGGGGGAATACCTTCCCGCTTATATTTACCCATCCGTAGTGGTTGCCATAATTGTGGTAATCCTTGTGAGCATTATGTTAAAATACTCCAAGTTTGGCCGCAAGCTTTACGCTATCGGCGGGAGCCAGCAGAGCGCTCTGATGATGGGCCTGAATGTAAAGAGGACGAAATTCCAGGCTTATGTGCTGGCAGGGTTTTTATCCGGCCTGGGCGGGTTTCTGTTCTGCTTAAATAGCTGCGCAGGGTTTGTAGAGCAGGCGAAAGGCCTTGAAATGGATGCGATTTCTTCCGCCGTTATCGGCGGCACCCTCCTAAGCGGCGGTGTAGGAACGGCGGTAGGGACACTGTTTGGCGTCCTGATTAAAGGGACGATTTCCAGCCTGATTACGACACAGGGCACCCTGTCAAGCTGGTGGGTAAGGATTACCCTGTCCGCATTGCTGTGCTTCTTTATTGTGCTGCAGGCAGTGATCGCGGCAGTGAAGAAAAAGGGTAACTAGTGTACGGAAGCCTTCCGGGCAGGATACCCTCGCTTCGTTGGGGCAGGCCCTGCGCACTCGCACGAAGGGCAGTATGCCGCTAAGGCGGCTGTGCACGGCGCGCAAAGCGCCCTGCCGCAGGCGGGGGGCTGTCGCATTAAGAAAAATGATACAAGATATAGTTGGCATAAATCATTCTTCTATACTATATCTTGTATATGTTTTGCTTAGTGCGACAGCCCCTTTCTTGTCTTATAGGAAAGACGGTATTGATGTTCTAAGACAAGGTTCTGCTTCCGGCAGATGCCTGCTAAAATTTTCATCTGGCACTAAAATCTATATCACATTCCGCCGCATCGGCGTCATATCATAAACATTGCTTGCAGCCACAGCCTTGGAATCCCGTTCCCTTACAATATAAATAGGCCGGTTTTTATTTTCCAGATAATCTTTGGACAGATACTGCCCTATAATAAACAGCATAAGCATCTGCAGGCTGCTGAAAAACGCTATCATGCAGAAAACATAATATACCGTCCCAAGGCTGTGGTGGAATATTATCTGCTGCGCCAAAGCGTTCCCTGCAAGAAGGAAAGAAATCACCATCAGCAGCGCCCCAAGGATGCCCGGCAGCTTTAAGGGGGCGGTAGAAAAGGAAAGGATCCCGTCGAAGGCATAGGAAAACAGGCTTTTTAAGTTCCATTTGGAATTTCCGGCAGCCCGTTCAATATTGTGGAATTCCAGCCATTTTGTTTCAAAGCCCACAAAGGAGAAAATTCCTTTTGTGTAGCGGTTGTATTCCTTCATGGCAAGGATGGCTTCTGCCATGGTGCGGTTCATCATGCGGAAATCCCCTGCGCCGTCGCTCATGTCCATATGGGTCATGTTCTGGATCACCTTGTAAAAGCTGCGGGAGAGGACGCCCCGGACGATGCCGTCCCCTTCACGGCCTACCCGTTTCCCGGCGCAGCAGTCATAGCCTTCCTGGCTGACGGCTTGGTACATGGGTGCAAGGAGGGTGGGCGGGTGCTGCAGGTCGGCGTCCATAATCACGCAGTAATCCCCCTGCGCCTGTTCCAGCCCAGCATACATAGCTGCTTCTTTCCCAAAGTTCCGGGAAAAGGAAAAGTAATGGCAGTGCTTATCCTGATAGCTGAGTACCCGCAGGATATCCAGCGTATGGTCTTTGCTCCCGTCGTCTATAAACAGGAATTCATAGTCCAAGTCCGGGATAGCCGTAATGGCTTTTAAGGTTTCCCGGTAAAACAGGGAGACAACTTCTTCTTCATTATAGCATGGTACGATAATACTCAGTTTATTCATGGATTTCCTCTCCTTTCACGGTGGCAAGTGTTGGCTGGTATCCGGCTGGCTTACGGAAAATCTGGCATTTGCAGACGGCATAATTGGCAACGACGGTGGCAAAGCTGACAATAATCTTGGACAGCGCAGGGCTAAACTGCAGGTACTGGATAAAGAACGCCAACAGCACGTTTTCCATAAGGAGGGTTAAAAACCGCATTGACACAAACGATACCAGTTCTTTCCCAATTTGGTTCCTGGAGTGGAACACAAAGATGCGGTTGGTGACGTAAGCAAAAGCCACGGCAAACACCCACGCAATGGTATTGGCGGCTAAGTAGCCCGCTTTGAAATGCAATAGCGCCAGATATGCCGCATAGTTGACAAGTGTGGTGGCTCCCCCGGTCAGCAGGTAGCTGATGGCTTCCTGGGCAGAACCTTTGGGGCCGTGCCCCATTTCCCCCTTGCTGTCCATGGAGGGCGTCAATGTCTGTAGGTTCTGTTGCAAATCCTTTTTCATAATAAATCCTCTTTTCTGTTAAGTTTATCTATGTAGAAAGGGCTGCGGTGTTTTGGAAAATGCATGGTGGGGCAATTCCCAAAAAGCAGGCCAACGAAAAACAAAAGCAGCGACAGGGCGCTTATGGCAATCCCAACGGTTTTCCCGGGGGGATGATAAGAAATTATAATTTCATGGCTCCCGGCATCCAGCGGGAATCCCACAAAGCTGGTGTTTACAGCTTGTATGGAAACTGGTTCCCCGTCTACCCAAGCCTGATATCCGTCCCGGTAAGGGTAGGAAGTGACAAAGTAGCTGCCCTCCCCACAGGAAACATTCCCTTCCAGGAGATGGCTGCCTTTCCCCTGTTGGAATTTGGCAGCTTCTGCCGTGGGGTTGCCCCACTGGGCGGTATCCATTACCCAGAACTGAAATTCCGACAGCAGGTATTTGCCCGGTTTTAAGCTGATTTCCAAGGTTTCTGTGTTTTGGCTGGAAGAAATCAGGTAAGTAAACACGTGGTTCTCATTTGGGTAAGCTGCGCGCTTGCTGGACAGCTTATTCCGTATGCCGTTGATATCTATGGTAACTTCATGGCCTTTGGGGGATTCTGCCCCAAAGGAACAAATCAGGATGTTATCTTCTAAAGGCTGCCGCAGGGGGAGGGAAACCTGCATTTCTTTTTTCAATGAAACGGATAAAACACTGCCGTTTTCGTCCTGCTGCAAAGAAATGCCAGGGGTGTCCGGCAGCAGCCCTGCCAGTTCCTTCCCGGTAAGGGTTTCTATGGAAACCGGGGTAATCCGCGAGGTTTCCAGAAAAGCGTCCGCCGTGGTTATTCCTTCTTTGCGGATACTTCCTTTGGTTCCTGCAGCGCCGCCGTTATTATTTTCTTCCAAAGGCTGCCCTGTAATGGTGTAGCGGGTTAGCGCTTCCAGCGTGTAGGGGAATTCAAGCTTTTCAAATTCCTCCTGCGGCATTAGGGCCGTGCTGGTATAGGCGATGGGCAGTACCCCACTGTGTTCCGCAATTACAATGCCGTCTTTTTCAGCAATGGGCTGGTAACCCAGCGGAAGCCGGGAATCCTTTGCCTGGATATACCGTATGCCCATCAGGTAGGCGAAAAAGGGGTTTGCGTCTGTCATCAGAGCAACCCGGTTGCGGACGCGGATGGGGTTCCTGGCAATGTTGTAAAAAAAGTTTGCATAACTGCTGTCCGTCACGGAAGAATACATTGCGGTGCTCCCCAGGCCAGACACTGGCATTACGTTTACATTGGCGTAAGGCTCCGTCAGGCAGTCAAAACGGTAATTTTTGTTAAGCCCCAGCCCTTCCAGTTCCGCTTTGGAAAAGACCTCCTGCCGGTTGTCAGAAGCAGAAATAAACTGGTCGTTGCTGCTGACGGTAATACAGGTAATGGCTGGCGGCAGGCACAGCAGCAGGTAAAGGGGGAGCCAGAGCGCAGGGCTGCCCCAGTTCTTTTTTTCTGGGTGCGCCTTGGCATATACCCCGACAATGGCAGCCGCCCCAAAGGCTGTGGCCGTCATCCATGCATCGGCTGTTACCGCTTCTGTAGAGGTAACGTAACGTATGGGGAGCAGGCACAGCAGCCCGCAGGGCAGGCTATGGCGCTCCTTCCCGGAATACAGCCGTTCCAGGGTCTGGGTACACAGCAAAAGGATCAGCGGAATCAGCGGGACCAAAACTTTATAGCGGATATACAAAAGGCCGCTCAGCAGGTACGGGAATGTATTTACTGTCAGGCAGGCAAGCAGGGCGGCGCTTAACAGCCTGGAACCCTTCCGCCGCAGGCTTAACAGCAGCGTATACAGGCACACAAGGGTCAGCCCGCACCCGCCCGGATGGTACAGCAGCGATTCCATGGAAAGCTGGATGGAAAAAATTTCGGAAAGGGCAGGCGGTATGCCCGCATCCTTTTTAGTCGAAAGCAAATCCAGCCCGGTAGGCAGCAGCAGGGCAGCCGTTATCCCTATGGAAATCCCAATGGAAAAGAACAGGCGCACCCATGCCTGCCACATCCTGCCGGAGCCCATCCGGCTGCCAGCCGCGCCCCCAAAATATAGCCGGTACAAAAAGTACAGGAAAACCACGGCAAGGACTGACGGCGCAAAGTAATAGCTATGTAAATAGGCCATCGCCAGGGAACACACCAAAAGCCCGTGCCGCCCTTTTGCAAGCATCCGGTCAACCCCAAGCAGCGCAAGGAGCAAAAAAGGCAGGTAATTTACAAACATCACCTGGTGGTGGGACTGGTAAAAGCACCCGGCACAGGAATAGAGGATCCCTCCCAGGAAAGCGAAAAAGGGAAGTTCCAGATGCTTTTTCAGCCAGCAGCAGCAAAGGATGCTCCCTGCCGCAATTTCCAAAATTGCATAAACGGAAAGAACCCATGCCATAGGCGCCCAGGGCAGCAAAAGGGAAATCAGGACGTCCAGCCGCAGCAGCCCATAATAGGAAAAATCGTAGATATTGCTGCCTGCCCCCGCAAGGGAATAGTCAGGCAGAAGCTGGCCGGTTTCATAGAACATTGCCCGGAATTGCTCCGCTACTGCCAGATGCTGGCTGAACCAGTCCCCCTCGGAGCCCCAGACGGAGTTCTCCGGCAGGATCAGCAGGACGCAGAGAAACGTGAATAACGCCAATATAAATGGGTAAAAAAGTTTTTTCAAAAAGTTCCTGTCCATGATGCCCTCCCAGTTTGTAATGGAACATATTAGTATCCGATTGCAAAAAAAAGTATAAATTCATTTTCTTAAAATTTCACCAAAGAAAATCTTAAAGATTCTTAAGAATTTTTGAATCAATACAGATTTGTGCTAAAATGGCTAACAGGTAAATGAAGCCATTGTTTTCAGTATGTACATAAGGCAGGACAGGAGAGAGGATGTATGGACGCAAAAAGCATACCGCAGATTTTAATGGCAGACGACAACCATGAAATCCGTGAAGTGGTAAATATCTTGTTGTCAGGGGAAGGCTATGGGGTGGACGAAGCGGCGGACGGCAGGGAAGCTTTGGAGAAAATCCGTGGGAATACATATGATTTGGTTATATTGGATGTGATGATGCCAAATATGAACGGGTATCAGGCCTGCATGGAAATTCGGAAAAGCAGCAATACGCCGATTTTATTTTTAAGCGCGAAATCCCAGGTGGAGGACAAAACACTGGGATTTGCCAGCGGCGGGGATGACTACCTGCCGAAGCCTTTTTCCTATCAGGAATTATTAAGCAGGGTAAAAGCGCTGATACGCAGGTATCAGGTCTATAAAGGGAAGGATGAAGCAGGCGCGGACGCACCGCAGGGAGCCTGGGAGGAAACAGGCGCAGGGCAGGGCTTTGGGGCAGATAGGGAAAACCGGGAACAGAAACAAAGCGGCAGGGAAGGGGCAGAAAAAGCCATTGTCCTGCCAGGAATCCAAATCTATGAAAACCAGGGCAGGGTATTGCTGGAGGGGAAGGAAGTGGAACTGACGGATATTGAGTTTTCCATCCTGTGCCTGCTGGGCAAACACCGGGGGCAGATTTTCCCAATCCAGCACCTGTACGAATGTATCTGGGAAGAAGAATATTATTATGGGGCGTCCAATACTGTGATGGTGCATATCCGCAACCTCCGGGGAAAAATTGAGAAAGACCCCCACAATCCTAAAATTATAAAGAATGTCTGGGGGAAGGGATACCGCTGTGAATAAAAGCAAACGGAAAGGGAAAGAAAAATCAGGGATTAAGCCCATAAAACGAAGCTGGAAAGGACGCATTTTCCGGTTTCCGGAAAGGATGGCGGGAAGGCTCTCCCTCCTCCTTGTCATCTGCGCAGTCATGAGCATTTGCTGTTTCCGGTATATGATGCAGCACCAGTCGCAGGTATATATCGAATTGCTGAAATGCGGGGTTATAAAGTTTAACGCAAGGGAAATTGCGGAGGAGCTGCAGGAAAAGGCAAAGGACATTACCTTTGGGGATGTGGATGAAGAAACGCTGAAAGAGCTTCTGGAGGTTGAAAAATATGACGATGGGTATACGTATATTTCCTTATATGGGGAGGACAGCTTATTCCTGTTTAACCTTATCCAGCCCCCGGCATGGGACAACATGCTGGACAGTGTATTTTGGTATGGGGATGCAGTCACATATACCGGGGCGGATTTTTTTGGGGAACTGAAATTTAGGGATATGGAAGGGCAGCTCATGATGTATTCCATGCACCAGGTCAAGATGGCAGTGCCCTATTTTTTTATTATGCTGCTGGTAAGTATGCTGTTTTTCAGCCCTGTGCTGCTTTATGTCTGGAACAGGATGCGGTATGTGGGAAGGCTGAAGGATGAAATCCTCGTGATGGCGGAAGGGGATTTGGAGCATCCCATTACCAGGAAGGGTGGGGATGAAATTGGGATCCTTGCAAGGAACCTTGACGGGATGCGCCTTGCCCTGGAGGAAAATATCAGGAAAGAGCAGGAAGGGAAAAAGGCAAACCACGATTTGATCAGTTCCATTTCCCATGACTTACGCACGCCTTTGACTACCCTGTATGGGTATCTGGAAATTATAGCCCAGAAAAAATGCCCCCAGCAAAAGCAGGAAGAATATATCGCCAGATGCATTGAAAAGGTAGAGGAAATCCGTGCATTGTCCGATAAAATGTTTGAATATGCTTTGGTTTATGAGAAAAATGAACATGCAGAACTGGCAGAGATGGCGGTGTGGGAGCTTCTGGAAGAAATGGAGAGCAGCCAGGAGTTCTTAAAGTTAAAGGGATTTCAGGTACAGGCAGGGTTCCATGCGCCGGAAACGGCCAAAATCAATGGGAACCGGGTCTTTTTCCAGCGGGTGTTCAGCAACCTGTTTTCCAATATTTTAAAATATGGGGAAACTGAAAAACCCGTATGCCTGACAACTGGCGTCCATAAAGGATGTTTGGAGCTGGGCTTCCTGAACTGGAAAAACAAGAAGTGCGGGCAGGTGGAAAGCAACCGGATAGGCTTAAAAAGCGTGCAGAAAATGGTGGAATTGCTGCAGGGGAGCCTTTTTGTGGCAGAGGAGGAGGAAACCTTTGCCGTTACTATCCGGCTGCCTTTAGTGTAAGGGAAATTTCAAATACGCCCCGGGGCGCCAAAAGTGTGCGTATTCGCACGGTAGGAGGGATACATCATATGAGAGAGCAGCTAACAAAGAGCGATATAAAGAAAATAGAAGAAGAAATTGAATACCGGAAACTGGTTGTCCGCAAAGAAGCAATTGAGGCGGTGAAAGAGGCAAGGGCGCACGGGGACTTAAGTGAAAATTTTGAATACCATGCGGCCAAAAAGGACAAGAACAAGAATGAAAGCCGCATCCGCTATCTGGAACGGATGCTGAAAACAGCAGTGATTGTGTCCGATTCCTCCAAAGAGGATGAAGTGGGCATCAACAATACGGTGACGGTGTATTTCGAAGAAGATGAGGAGGAACAGGTTTTCCGCCTGGTAACGTCTATCCGGGGTAATTCCATGAAAAACTTAATCAGTACAGAATCCCCCATTGGGAAGGCTATTTTAGGGCGGAAAGCAGGGGAACGGGTCCAGATAAAAGTCAGCGATGATTACAGTTATTATCTTGTAATCCGGAAAATCGAAAATACAGAGGAAGATGAAAACGACGCCATCCGGGGCTTTTAGGAGGGAACAGGGCAATTTTTTGGGCAGGCTGGTTTATTTTATAAATTTTTCTATGGCGTGTTTCAAATCTTCCAGGGCTTGCCCGTCCCCATGCTCCACAGCGTCTACAATGCAGTGGGAAATGTGGTCTTCCAGAATAATTTTCCCAATGTTGTTGATGGCGGAACGGACCGCGGCAATCTGGATGAGCACTTCGCTGCAGTCCCGGCCGTCCTCTACCATGCGCTTGACGGCTTCCATATGGCCGATGGCACGGGACATCCGGTTCAGGACAGCCTGGGTCTGGGTGTGGCTGTGGGTATGCCCATGGCGGTGCCCGGTATCTGCTTCCGGTTTCTGGCACGCCATTCCTGCAGGCAGCCCTGCTCCTGGCATATCAGCCGTTTGGCTATCCGCAGGAGTTTTGCCTGCTGTTTTAAATTCTGCTTCTGGCATATCAGCCATTTGGTTATCCATAAGATCTTTGCCTGTTATTTTATTTTCTGTATCAGTTCTGTTTTTTTCAGTCATAGGTAAGGTTTTTCTCCTGTATAGGCCAAATATTTTCGCTGGTGGTGGAAACGCAGGAAGCCCCGGCGGAACGCATGGCTTCTACGTCGTCTTCTTCTGAAATCAGCCCCCCGGAAATCACCGGCACATGGGAAATGCTGCAAATCCGCGTGAGGATTCTGGGCATCAGCAGGGGAAGGACTTCCACTACATCCGGTTTCACATATTGGAGCTGTTTTTCAATATTGGAAAGCGCAAGGGAGTCAATGACAAAGAACCGGAGTACCGTAAAAAGCGACAGCTTCGTGGCATATTTGACAAGCGCAGGCTTGGCGGAAATAATCCCGTCTGCATCCGTGCACAGGTGGATGAAGTCCACGGCAATTTCCTTAGATGCCAGCCCGGTTATTAAGTCAATATGTACTACGGCAAGTTTCCCAGCCGCTTTAATCCTTGCAACAATATCGGAAATATTGCAGATGTCGCCGAAAAGGATAAAGATAATGCGGCTTCCGCAAGTTAGGGATTTCTCAAGGCTCTCAAAATTTTTTACAGCGGCGATTACAGGGGAGCCTTCGATAGCCTCCCGGTATTCCTTTTTCATTCTCCCACCCCCTTTGTATTATGCATGTTCCAGAATCCTATGGATTTTATCATATCATTTTTTTTATGGGTATTCAAGGATATTTGTGTTTGAGTTTCCCCATTTTGCAATTCATAGTGCCAAAAGGTTTCCAACACAAAGTGATGGAAACACTTTGCACATAAAAGCGCTCTGAAAAGCTGGCTTTCCAGAGTGTTTTTTGTGCAAGATGTCTATGCTGCCAAAGGCAGCAAGACCTTTTGGCCCTATGGCATAGGCTATTATAAAAAATGGGGAAACTCAAATATTTGAGGCCTTTTTCTGCCAATTTTAGGGTAACTTTAATAAACCATACCTTAAGCCTGTGTTTGGCAGGTACGGAAAACACCCTTCTTCTCTTATTTCCCACAGTTATCCAATAGTAAAAGTTACACCCAAAACCCTTATTTACATCCAAATGATAAAAAGTTATACCCAAACCCTACTCTTTCTTTTTTACTCTCCCTTGTTTTTGTTCAAGGCACTGATAAAACCTGGCCTGTTCCACAAGCAATTCCTGACGTTCCGCCGGTAAAGACCGGTAAAGGTGGATCAGCGCCCCTTCCGTCGGGCTTAGGGAAGAAGGAGCAGGCTTCTTCTCATTGCTCATGCCCAGAAGGTAGTCCGTGGACACGCTGAAATACTTTGCAAACCGGACTAAAGTGGCAAAATCCGGTTCCCGGTTGTTGTTGACATATCCATTTAACGTGGATGATGCAATATGAAGGTCCAGGGATAATTGCTTCTGGGTTAAATTTCTTTCTTCAATCAGATTTTCCAGACGGATGTAGAAATCCATGCAAGCGCCTCCATTCGTATAAATTCAAGTATCTTTATAGTAATAGAATCTGCTTGCCTGAAAAAAGAAATGCGCAGAATGAGAATGTCAATCCTCATTCTGCGGTTTTATTTCCCATGAGGGAGGCTTAAATCACGATGGCAGTAAATATGCGCCTGCTTGATTAAATAATTCTGTTCCTGCGGTCCAAGGGAACGGAAGGTGTCCAGCAAATCTTCCTCGCTGTCGTCATAGCAGTTCCCGGCAGCGTAGGGGCGGCGGGTATTAGTCACACCTAAAAGGTAGTCAATGGATACTTTGAAATACCTGGCCAGCTTGATTAAAGTGGCAAAGTCTGGTTCACGGTTCCTTCTCAGGTAGCCGTTTAGGGTGGATGGCGCAATGTGAAGTTCCTTAGATAACCGTCTTTGGGTGAGATTATTTTCCTCTAATAAATTTTCCAGCCTTCTGGAGAATTCCATGTGATATTCCTCATTCATAAAACATTTCTCATTTGTAAAAGCTACTATCTGATGAAAATATTTTACGAAAAAATATATGGAAAATTGTGGAAATATTCGAAACGCGAATATGATTCACGAACGCGAATCTTTTTACTGCCAGCCCCCATCCAAGGAAATGATTTGCCCGGTCAGGTAAGAAGGGGCGTTAACGATGGAGTATGCAAGCCTTGCGGCTTCTTCTGGGGAACCGAACCTGCCGGCTGGGATTTCCTCACAGAGCTGCATACGTTCCTCCGGGGAAAAACACTGGTTCATCTGGGTATCGATTACGCCGCAGGCAATGGCATTTACCGTAATGCCGCTGGGGGCAAGTTCTTTTGCCAAAGCTTTGGTAAAGGCGTTGGCACCTCCTTTGGAAGCAGAGTAGGCCACTTCGCAGGATGCCCCAACGCTGCCCCAGACCGAGGAAATATTCAGGATTGCGCCGGATTTTTTGCGGACCATGGCAGGGATTGCGTGTTTGCAGCAGCAGAACATGGAAGTGAGGTTTGTGTCCAGGACGCTGTGCCATTCTTCTAAATGCATATCGGAAAGCAGGCCAATATAGGAAACCCCTGCGTTATTTACAAGGACGTCCGCCATGCCGAAGGTTTCCTCAATTTTTTGGAATGCTTCTATTATAAAGGGTTCTTCCCCTGCGTCCCCCACGAAGGGCAGGCAGGGGACATGGAAGGTATCGGTGAGGTATGCGGCAAAGGATTCCAGTTCTGTCCCAGAAGCACGGCAGTTGATGGCAAGGGAATAGCCATGGCGGGCAAATTCTTCCGCTATTGCCCTGCCAATGCCCCGGGAAGCGCCGGTAATAAAAGCAGCTTTTGGTTTCATAAAATGGTTCTCCTTTCATGGATAGTTAGGCGCAGGGCTTGCCCATATTGTTTTATCCTATCCTGCCAAGGGAAAAATGTCAAGAATTCCCAGAGTTTTATTGTATTCATATTTTAGGTATGGTATAATAATTTTGATATTTAAAAAATGGAAAAGGGGTTGGACACCATGCGCATTACAATCAGTGGAAAAAATATTGACATTACCGATGGGTTAAGGCAGGCAGTGGAGGACAAGCTATCGAAGCTGGAGCGGTATTTTACGCCGGAAACAGACATTGTTGTAACCCTCAGCGTGGAAAAAGAGCGGCAGAAAATTGAGGTTACCATCCCAGTGAAGGGAAATATTATCCGCTCCGAACAGGTCAGCAATGATATGTATGTTTCTATAGATTTGGTAGAAGAAGTTATCGAACGCCAGTTAAAGAAATATAAAAATAAGATTGTAGACCAGAAACAGTCGGCAGGCAATTTCCAGCAGGAATTTATCGAGAAGGAAATTGAGGATGAGGAGGAAATCAAGATTATCCGCACCAAACGGTTTGGGATGAAGCCAATGTACCCGGAAGATGCCTGCATCCAGATGGAACTGCTGGGACATAATTTCTTTGTGTTCCAGAATGCGGAAACAGAGGAAGTAAATGTAGTGTATAAGAGGAAAGGGAATACTTATGGCCTGATTGAGCCAGAATTTTAAGCTGCCCATAGGGGCGCGTACTGCTAAGGCAGGATCAGGATGCTTTTCTGGATACGGTCCAAGGGGCTGCTGCAAAAGGAAAATTTGCGGCAGCCTTTTTTATCTTATAGGAAATACCGTGTTACTGTGAAGTACTAAAGTGTATGGATTTCCTATAAGAGAAAAACAATTATGCACACTCGTGCGAATAGAAGATGTCACTGCGTGACCGCACTCGGCGCAGCAAAGTGTCCAAGCCCCTCATGAGTGAGGGGTTCGGGGAGTTGAAGTGGGCTTGCCCACTTTGTTCTCGCACTGCGGCAGGCATGGAATCTGTCGT
>ERZ778516.579-NODE-579-length-30560-cov-7.379184_pt1 | contig 30560 bp, 22 predicted proteins | sample MGYA00510342_ERZ778516 | MGnify/ENA primary metagenome ERZ778516 (study PRJEB29527, sample SAMN07138961) | mouse gut metagenome | material: feces | host: mouse | place: China:Nanjing | collected 2016-01-25 ... | reverse complement strand
GCTGGTTAAAAACAGCCTTGATAGTATATGAGCATCAAAAAAACGCTGTACTAGCAGGCTTCTCCCTTTTTCCAAATATCCTCCGACAAACGCAGAAAAGGGTGATGGGATTTCCAATGCCAGATTCTTTGAATAGTATTCATTCCAATATTGCGTATCTCTGTCAAAATCGTTCGTGTAACGTGCATCCAATTTCAATATTTCTTCCACACATTCACCAACAGTCAAGCTCCCGTCATTTTTTAATACCAGATCGGGATCCTTGGGAAATTCAACCTTAACATCAAAACCTGCTATATTTTGTACCTTTCCGCTCTCAAATTGCGAATACATCCCTTTTTGATCCCGCTTTTTTAACACATCTACGGGCACGTCCAAAAAGACTTCAATATACCCCTTATTATGCTGTCTGTTATACTTTCTCACTTCGTCATACATAGCAATAGTACAGCATATGACTATGATTCCCTGATTTGTCAGAGTCTTACATAGCATGGCATATTTCATTGCCCTGTTCCTTCGCTCCAGATCGGAATATCCAGGTTTATCATTCACTAAATTCTTCAAAACATCGCCGTCTAATATGATCACATTTGGCTTTTCTTTGCGCAACTCATAAAACAATCTGTTTCCGATCGTCGTTTTACCGGCTCCCGCCAGTCCTGTTATCCAATATAAGATTCCTTCATTAGCCATAACATTTCTCCCCTCCGTAAACAAAGTCCGTAAAGCTTATTTATATAACCTCCGAGAATGGAAATCCAACATCATAACACGCATCCGGGATATCTTCGCATTCAAATAATGCCTTACTCATATGGACTCCCTGTGTTTCCAGATACTCATATACATCCACAATTATGGTATTTGGACATATATTCTTTATCTCTTTTTCCAGTACGTCCTTGTACTCAAAACTGGACGGTATGACATATTTAATCTTGGAATAATCCATTTCTTTGGGGGTATAAACCTTATATCCGAGCCTGCCTGCTAAGCATTCCCTGTTCCTGTCGATAATACAGCTTATTTTCTTTCTGTTATCAGGTGACAGCATTCTGTATAATGCCACAGAATGATCCCCGCCCATACGAAGCGCAACACTTTCATCTTCAAATTTTTCAAAGAGGCGGTTGATTGCTCCTATTTTTAAATGAGGACATTTTAGGTAATTTTTAAAAACATCCTTTAAATATCTTGAATATTTATACTTCTCATCACACTCGATAAGACTGATATCTTCTAAAGGAAGATTCCTAAAATAGTAAATGACCTCTTCATCAGAAGTATCAACCTCATTTTCAAGTGAAAAATATACAACATGATTGCAGATATCATCCCTTCTTGCCAGCATCTCCTTGCCGATATTGTATATGACATATATCCATTCTTTTGTGACATACCCCTGATATCCCAGATATGGAAACAGCCTTAATGTTCCCTTTTCGGAAATGATCCGGGCGATTTCCCTGGGATTATAATAATCAGGATTTTCCAATTTTGCATAATCCGTTATCAGTTCCTCATCATCGATGCTGTTTGTCTCCAAATATCTGATCAGCATTTTAGAAAAATTCACATATGAAAAATACCAGATATTTTTTTAGGCTTCAGGTATTTTGCCTGAATAACAAGGTTTGTATGAGATCTCGACAGAATATTTGACCTAAGCCCATGATCGCTCATAAGGATGACTGTTGCCTCACTACCAATAAAGTCCAGATAATATTCCATCTGCTGGTCAAGGAACTGCCTTGAATGCATCAGCCGCTCTTTATATGACAAAAGATCTTCATATACCATATCCGGATAGAGTCCTGGATCATGACCTTCGATAAGTGCATGACCCAATATAAAAATCGGTTTTTCTTCATTTGCCAGACAATTTACTATATCCCAGAATATTTCACTGCATGATGCCCCGGTTTCATGATATGTTCCTGTTGTGTATCGCGGCGAAAAATTATTCATATAACCGCTGCTGATCCTGACCTGATATCCGCTATTTTCCAAGTGGTATATTAATCCACTGTTTTTGCTGTCAATCCTTTGGCACTCCAGCGACCTCTTATCCAGCACTCTCGTTCCGCAAAAAATCGTCTTTACCGTTTCGTTTGTATACGCCATAACTGTAAAGGCATTTTCAAAATCCACTCCATTTTGACGGAACTTGTTTAAATATGACATTTCTTCGCATTCTTCATATCCTATCGCATCCATCCAGATCATAATGATATCTTTTGTAGAACGATTTGTTGTCTCCTTCTTGATCTCGCCTAATAGTATGCATATTTCCTGCCATGCATCAATACAATCCCTTCCAATTAATTTGTCTAAACCATTAATTTTATGGATATATTTTTGAGCACCGATAAAGTCCTTTATGTACAATGAAAGAAAAAACAGTTTTTTCAAATAGTGCATTTTTTCATGGACGTCATCTGCTAACTCCATACCCTGTTTTTGGATAAAAAACTCAACTTGTATCCCTTCGCAGTACTTCCCTCCTGAAAATGCGGATGTAAAATTCGTATATCCGGGATCCGACAGCTTATACCATTCTCGCTCAAAATACAATCCCTTCTGCTCCATCTCTGAATAGATGCATTTACATACTGCTCCTGATTTTTTACAGCAGTATATGATATAACCCGACTGCATTGAAATTGTATATATGCGGTCAAATCCTGACAAATCCATTTTTTTGAATTCTTCAGATTTAAAGCAACTATATGTTGCTTTTAATCCCGTCTGCTTACTGAAGAATGAAAAACAATCGATGTCATCCTGATTTAATGCAAGAAACAAAACCATCTCATCATTCCCTGCCATCTCCTGCATCCAACCGCGTATAAACTGTTCTGCCTCAATTCGTTTTCGATACTGTGGGTAGACGATATCCAGCTTATATTTAAAAATTATCTCGTTTAACCTCTTGTTGATATCCATGCCGCCTGCTCCTCTATGGTTTTTCCAATCTCTTATCGATCAAGCGCTTAAGCTTCGTAGAACTGGTTGACTGGGTATATGGAAAAAAAACAAGATCCGAACCGTGCTTTCTGAGATATTCCCTTTTTTCAAGCCATGCATTATCATTTTCGTAATCGCTGCCGGAAAATTGGACGTCAAATTGATACCTTCGATACGCTTCGTCTGTGTTGCTGCGGTCAGGCGGTATCTCCACAGCTTCATCTACATATCTGCATGAGCGCACAATGTCTATCCGCTCATCAAACGGCACGAAAGGCATGGTTCTCTTATCATTCATCACGCCCTCATCTGTCACAACTCCTACGATAAGATAGTCACACTGTTCTTTTGCGCGCCTGAACATGTTAAGGTGTCCTACATGGAAAAGATCAAACACTCCCGCGATATAGCCTATATGGTATTTCTTCTTCTCCTGACTTCCCTTTTCATTGTGGTCGTTAACGGATATCCTTTCTTCTCTTGGATAACTAAGACTGCTGTCATAAACGCTAAAGTCATTGATCTCCATATCATTTAGCTGTGTCATAACCGCCATATAATCTTTAATACAGATAATTACCTTAAAAGCGCCAGCCTCCAGTTCCCTTAAAATGTTTGGAGAAGATATCTTTGCTCCATTGATCTCCATTCCCCATTTTTTAGAGTCATTGTCCACAATTCCCGCAATCTTATAGCTGCTTCCAAATTGCGACAAAAAATGTTTTGAAAAAGTACCGGAACCAAACAGATATAAACTCCTGTTTTTAGCTCCTTTAAATATATCCCTGAATATTCTTTCATAATCGTCCGCTGAATAATTGATGCGCTGGCGATTAGAGTTCAGTGTCCCTCCGTTTGGTCTTACCCTCCGGTAATAAGGCTTAAGGGCTTCATCATTTCTGAGTTCATTTAAAAATTTACCGACAAACGCATAAAATAGTTCCCTGCATTCAGTAATCCCATATCTATCTTTAACCTCATCGATCGGCAGTAGTCTATACAGCTCATAATTTCCTGCGTATATAAGATCAATCGTCCTGAGCATAATTGCTTTTGCCGGAAGATTTTCTATATAGGACTCCTGGTCAAAAAATATGAACTTATCATTGTCCCAAAAGCAATTCAGAGGAACAAGATCTATGTACCCCCTTTTTAAAAGGACTCCTATGCCATCCTTTTGATCCTCATCCATTTCATCTGCTATTTTCTTCCATTTGTCCCTTGCGGGATCATCATTTTTTCTTTTATCCCAGTATGGATCAAATCGATCCCAGTCAATCTCTGTATATGGCACATGTTCTGAGGAGGAAAGAATCAGTTCCCACAGTTCATCCAGCCGCTCATAAAAACGATTTTTGTCATTAAAAGCCATGTCCCGCAGATATATCACTGCTGACACAGCACTTATATATGGCATGACAAGGCTCTTCTGTTCCAGCCTGACATCCACCATATGAACGCCATGTTCCGAGAGATACCGATGATTATCCGGCAGCTGCGCAATCCTGGTATCACCTTCCGCATACAATGCCTTTTTTTCTACCCTGCCGTCTCTGCGGATGATCGTATACGCGGCTTTTTCTCTTCCCCTTTCCACGGACACTGTAATCTGACTGGCATTGGAATACACGCCGTCAAGCGGGCATTCTATCCAGAAACCATTTGCCATACTATGAAAAAGCCCGTTTTGAACCATCGCATCGTACAGTCTTTCCTCTTCCAGAAATACCGTATCTGGGTAATTATATTGCGGAAATATCCGAATTTCCAAGGATTCTGTCGGAACATGATCCTCAGCAAACAAAATCTGCGGTCTATGCAGGTCTGGATACACAGAATAAAATCTATGATGGCTGAAACCTGCCGTCTCTATCAATTCAATGATTTCCGCTTTCGCAAAGCTATGTCCCGCAAAAAGATCATAGTCAGCGGCCTTTGCATGAACATAATTCTCAATACTGTCAAAACTGCGTCCTGTATATATGTCCCTGTCCCCGCAAAAATAACGGATACCCAGCCGGTTATCCATTCCCAAAAACAGCACTCCATCCGCCTTCATGAGTTCTCTTACCCTGAGGAGCAGCTCCTGTGACCGCTCTATACTTACGGTTCTCTCTATTGCCGACAGGATAACTGCATAGTCATACTTTTCTGGAAAATCCATATTCGTCAGTTCCTGCGGTGTATAACAGTCCACAGACACACCGCACTCTGACAGGGCTTCTCTGACCGCTTCATCTGCAGGCTGCCCCGCAGTAATATATGCAGCCCTGCTGCCCTTTTTGAAATTATGCCATTTGATCAGTCCCTTGGGCATCTCCCTCACTAAATCCTGTGCTGTCATATAGACCTTCTTCTCCTTCCCATACTAAGGAACTGTTAATAAATTCCCTGTAATGTAAAAAGCCTGATATCAAAATCCGGCTGGTATCTGCAGAGCTGTTCGTCCCTGATCCCTAATTCCATCAGCTGTCTGCCAATATCCGGCCATCCGTTTCTGTTGGCTGTAACATACTCCGCATCAGGATAAGTTCCGACTGCAGTTTCCGGCGCAATAACTTCCACTCCTTGTACTTTTGTCCCCTGAAGAGACTTGTTGTTGTCACAATATGCACATACCTTACCCGGCTTGTACGTATCAAGCAGTACATGTGTATATTTTCCATATTCCCCACACCCAAAGATGACCACCCTTCTGTTGCCAATCTGATCAAACAATGCCCGGAGCTTATGTATCATGGGCTCTAACAGTACACATTCATCCGAAAACATACCATAGGCATTATCTTTCAGCCTATCATAAATCGCTCTGTTATCATCACTCATCTTCTCCGGTCTGAATCTCCTCTCATTCTCTGCCTGTCTTAATTGCCCTAACAATACCATGACATCATCTTCTGTTTCCTTCCAGTCAGTACCACCGACTGCCATCCTCTCAAAGCGCCCCACTGTCTGACGAAACATCCTTGCATAAAAAGCATGTACCCACTCATCAGGTCTTGACGGCAGAACCCTGGCAAGAAGCGCATATTCCTGAATCAGATACTGAAATCCCTTTTTATGAAAAGAGGAATTATTCCCTGTCTGGCGGTAAAAATACAGTTCATTATCCAGATACGCTGCTCGATCTGCTGTACTTAACACCTGATATATGAACCCTATATCCTGAAAAGCCGCTCCGGGAGTCTCGCTCAGGCGAATGTTCTTTAGAAAGTCTTTTCTGTAAAGCCCAGCCCACAGATAATAATCCTGTATTGCAAGTTCCGGCATACTTCTTGGGGATATGATCTTTCCAATCAAATCACTGCCAGCAATACATCTGCCCCCCTTCTGATACCACCGTAAACCATTATCGGACTCAACAAAACTCAAAAATCCGCACTTTGCATATTCCAAATGGTCAGATGATACAGTTTGATAAAGGACTTGATACATATCCTTCGCAATCATATCGTCTGTTTCGACAATACCGATATATCCCCCTGCTGCTGACTCTATCCCTAAATTGACCTGATAACCATAACTCTTTTTATCAGAATGAATCACATGCAGTCGTCTGTCTTTTCCAGCATACTCTTCTAGTATCTCCTGCGTGCCATCGGTCGATCCTGCATCAACCGCAAGAACCTCAATATCCCTAAAACTCTGGTTCAAAACACTTTCAAGGCATGGACGTATGTAATTTCTGACATTCAATGCCGGCATGACGATCGTAATTTCAGGCATACTATATCCTCCAAATCATACTGTGTCTGATGCCTTATCCATCTACACTTTTATTGATAGAGGGAAGAAGATAATCAGCTGTCTGTTTTTCCAAAAGTCCTAAAATGAATTCTGCCGTCCGCATACTTGCACCTCCGTCTTCATGAACATCATACTTATCAAAAAATGTATTTATTCTTTGCTCATATTGGTCTTTGTCAAAATTTGTGATATGACTGCATAATTCTTCCGTGTTTTCTGCGATATCAAATGGAAGCTCCCTATAATCGAGCAGCAACTCATATTCATTTTCAAGATAATCATCCAAATCTAACGCATATAGAAATACAGGTTTTTTAACAAATGCAGGCTCAAACATAAGGCTCGAAAAATCTGAAACCGTAATGTCAAACGCTGATATAAGCTCCTGGCTGTCCTCATATGCACTGACATCAAACACAAAATCAGGAAGCCGCATAGAGTCAACTGCTGACACCACCGACGGATGCAGCCGCAGCGCAATCTTCCATTGACCTCCAAAGCGTTGCTGCAATACATGTTTCACTGCTTCATAATCAAAACCTATTTCCCTTGACTGATGGACACTTTTGCCTTTTTCTCTGTTAAATCTGTACGTAGGGGCATACAGTAAAATATGCGTCTCTCTATCCAATCCATAGTATTTATATACTTTTTCTCTGTTTTCCATACTATGAAACAGTCCGTCGGAACGTGGCGATCCAGCCATGATAAAGGTCTTGTCAAACTGAAAACCGCGTTTACACGACTCCTTGTCAAACTCGCTTCCAACTACGATATGATCGATCATTTCACTCTCACGTTTCCACAATATCTGTTTTTCCGGTTCACTTTGGAAGGTTGCCGCATCAAGATAAAATTTTTTCAGTGTAATACTTGCCCAATGTTTTGTTTGTATATAAATCTGACCCTGACGTTTGATCCAATTCTCAGGAACAGGGACATCAGCAATCCACATTGCAGCCGTTTCAGCCTCGTATAAAACCTTTTTCCAGTTTGATCTCAATACCTTCCGCATTCCGCACGGCATAGGAACATCCAAATCGTTTACAAGCCATACGATATCCAGATCAGCCTTTAAAGACATAACTGCTTCGGCAATATATTTTTCATGATCGGCATAATTTGCATAGGATAAAAAAAGGATTTTTCCTGGTTCAATTGACCTGTTAAGACAGTATGCCATATATTCCTGCCGCTTTTTTTGTTCTATTCCTGTGTCAGACCGTAACGGCTTTGAAATATCGGAAAGTACGAATATACTGTCAAATCGTCGATTTTTCAAATCCTGCACGATTTCCGGACTCCGTTTTGAACTTGCCACAAGGATCACCGTCTCCTCTGTGATATAACTCGAAAGGATATCCGTACCTTGTACTACTATGTTTTCCCTGCCTGTCCCAAAAGCTTCTGGCAGCAGATCTCCTAATGATCTTCCCTGTTTGTGTATGTCATTATCAATTACTGCTGTAATTATGATTTCGCAAGAGACTGTATCAAGAAACTCTCTTATCCCTGAACCAAGTCCATATATGACAACATTTTTATTAGCACATATCTGTCCTATGCCATCCCATGTTATTTTCTGCATAATTCTTTTTTGCTCCATACTTTTTACCATGGTTTTTTTTGAAATTCAAAGTAATCAACATTACATCTGTATCCATGGCTTTCTAATTCGCTGATAATCGTACTGTCATTTAACACTCCGATTAGAATAAACGCATTCGCACTCTCGCTTAATACTTCGCCCGGTTTTACGATCCTATAACCCAAATAATCTCCTGTATGGAATGAATCAATAAAACCCGCTATTTCAAAATCCGGCGCAAAGACATTTAGAATTTCTCTGTATATCATCCCAAATGTCCCCGTACCCCATATATAACATTTTTTTTGTTCTGGAGCCTGTTTTTGAAGGCTACTGATCACAAAATATATTTTCCAAAGATTATTTTTCACAAACGAACTATCCCCAAATTGATCTTCGTTTTTTGTAAAGCAGTCGATGAAATCAAGGAATTTATCCCTTAAATCACTTATTCCAAAAGTACTGGCGCTTTTCGGATCATACTCTGATATGATCTTATTATAAGTACCTTCCAATTCTCGTCTTACGGCATTTGGCGAATGCACTTTTTCATATGTACTGTCTACGTTGTCCAATATGCGTTTTATTTTGCCTGTCCTTATATCATCTGCATAAGAAAGTATTTTTTCTTTGATATCCTGTGCTTTATATCCGCCGCATAGATACCCATTCTCCCCATCAGCTATTATCTCCGGCACTCCTGCTACCGGTGTAGATATCACAACAATACGATGCGCCAGCGCCTCTGAGATTACATTGGGATATGACTCGCTCTTACTTGCACATATCAATGCATCGCTGTCCTGATAGACTTCATCCATATGGTTTGAAAACCCTTTTATCTCTATATGATCCTGCAGTCCATTGTCCGTCACATACCGCGCACACTCATCGGCATAAAACTGCTGCGCATGTCCCCAAAATGATAATCTACCCTTTATTCCCTCTTTGACGGCCATATGGAACGCCTTGATCACTTCTATCTGATTCTTACGCTCACAAAATTGCCCCACACAGATGAACCTTATATTTTTTATATCAATTTCTCCTATATCTCTTCTTTTCTCTGCTTTTGCAACGGTTCTGATACAATATGACTTTGTTCCAAGGTATCTGCTCCAAAAGTCCGCATAAAATTGGGAGTCGCATATATGATAATGCGGGAAAATATCAAAATATCCTAACGAAAAAAATTCCGGCAAAGCCTGATAAATATCCATTACATGCGGAATATCAAGCGTCCTGCACGCTAACTCCACAGTTGGATTTAACTGGACGGAATGTACTATATCCGGCGTTTGCTCCCTGATAAATGTTTCAACCTCTTCATAGTTTTCAAGCACAGAAAAGATATCTACCCCCTCCGGCTGGCTTGTTACGGAAAACGAGAGCTCATATACCGGAATATCTTCCGCGCTGCATATATTAAAATAATCCTCACATGCTTTTTCCGCATTGTATCTTGACACGACTGCACACACCGATTTACCGGCATGTTTCATCAAAACAGCCTGACGCAGCAGGGTATTTGCCGCACCGCCAAGACATGGATAATTATCTACAAAATATATTATTCTCTCTAAGCCCAAATCCCCTACTCCTCCATACTTCCCAGCGATGCTATTTTATCCAGCATATTCGTATACAGAAAATATTTATCCTCACCTATACCCCTATCTTCTAACCGGGAAATGATTGCTTCCTCATATCCTTTTGGCGTTATGCATATCCTCTTATCTGCCCTAATATCCGCATCATCCAAAACCATTACCCCGTATCCATTTATTTTCTCCCTTTTCTGATCAGAGTCTATAAATCCTGCAATCTTGAGTCCGAGATTCTCAAACATCCGCAGGCACTCCATGCCCCTTGCTCCGGCTCCCCAAATATAATATGTTTTGCTATAGTCAAATAAATATTTGATATCCCCTGTTCTTTTTTCAAATGCATCCCTCAGGCATTCCCACTTTCTTGTTTCCTCCAGTTTCACTGTATAATATTCTATTATGTCTTTTTCAAGATGTATATACGCATCCGCCTGTATGTACCTGCGCGCTATCTGGTACTGTTCCTTCAACCCCGCATATCTTTTCCTGAAGCTGAGCCCGCCATCACTAAAATAGGTAAAGCAGTCATCTGCACAAAACACCTTCGCTCCGTTAACACATACGTTCATTACCCAGTCCGTATCAGCAGCAAGCTTGTATGAAGTATCAAACCCGCCATGTTTTACATATAATTCCCGTTTGGCAAACAAAGCAGGATGCGGATAGATAACTTCAAAAAACATCTTTTCCATGTTGCTCCTGTCAAAATTTAGTTCCTTACTTACTCCCTCACTAAATAAATACATATTTCCGCTCACAATATCCGCATTGCTGTTCTCAAAGTATTCATTCACCCTATTTAATACGTTATCTGCATACCAGTCGTCACTGTTTAAAAATGCGAACACATCTCCGGTAGATCTTTCCAACCCCTTATTCATCGCATCATACAGCCCATTGTCCGGTTCGCTGACACATACCGTAATCTCCTTTTTATATTTTTCAATGATATCAAGCGTTTTGTCCGTAGAAGCGCCGTCAATGATAATGTACTCCAGATTGCGATAATCCTGCGCAATCACGCTTTTGATCGTCCTTTCAATTGTCGTCTCACTGTTATAACAGACAGTAATAACCGTAATTTTCATGCTCTCTCTCCTACGAAGCACATCTGCTGCATTCTTCTCCGTTTAGCAGATCTATGATATTATAGGCTATACTATTGCCGCCAATTCTTGCACTGCTTATCACTACTTCCCAAAATTCCGACTGTCCGGGACGCAGCTCTAATTCATACAGTCCTTTTTTGCTGCCCTTAAACGGCACAAAGCATATCTTCTTTTTAAATCCCTGTACCCTGATAAAATCCTGCGCACACTTTTCATTTTCCGTGTACATTTCGATAAACAAATTTTCCCTGTTCAATTTTTTCAGCCTTCTGTTCCAATTTCGGAGAGCCGTCTCAAACTCAGAGTCATGATTGCAATGAATCAGAACATCATCTAATTTCAGGATCGGATAAGTGTTACCTTTATGGATATCTGTCGCCCATCCCCCAAACTTGGGATTGCAGCTTAAATAATGATCCAAATTTCCCAGCATACGAAGGTAGGAATCATCTTTCAGGAATAGATTCTTAAATGGCGAAAGGCATTCCATTCCTAAAGTATTATAAATTGTCCCCCCCCAGCAGTTATTTGATATAATGCTGATGCGGCTTTCTTTTAATTTAATGTACTGTTCCAATTCCAGATTAGGAATATCAAGGATCTTGTAACTTAATATCTTTTCTGCCGCTACTCCTATGCCTAGCGCAGTCTCCCTAATCTCCATAAACGACGCCTCATTCATGATCATCATGTATCCAAACTCAACTTCCGAAAGCTCACTTGGATGGATCAGTTTATATCCGTCTATTGTCTTTGCTGCCGGAAGGTCATTTGCTGTTACTGCCACTACCTCTATTTCATTTTTCAATTCATAATATCTCAAAAGATTCAGATGCTTATTATAAGCAGCGCCTATCCCCCAGACAACAAATTTGTATTTCATCGGCTTCCCCACTCTCTTCGTTTCTATTCATTTCAATATAGTGCTTTAACTCCTTAATTCTCCGATAATATTCATCAAGCGGTTCCGAAAGCTATCCACAGAAAAATATTTCTGATAGATCTTTTTTGATTCTCTTCCCATTCGTTCTATTTCATCCGGATTGCGTATAACCGTTTCCATAGCACAAACGATAGCATCTGTGTCATCAATATCAACTACTATACCGTCAATACCGTTCTTAATATACCTGGATGTCCCTGTTTTATCAGAAACAATGCACAGCTTTCCCAAACTCATTGCCTCTGCTGCAACGACAGGCATCGGATCGACTCTTGAAGGGCATACGACCACATCTATCTGACTATACAAATCTTTCATATTTTCATAATCTGTTTCATCTGATATCGAGACGGAAATTGCCGGAATTGCACTCTGGGATTCTGCTATTTTGTTTGTTATGGCATCATAATAAAGTTTTTCACTTTCAACGTATTCCCCAACAATCAGAAATCTTGCTTTTTCCCTGAGCGACGGATCTATTTTTTTAACCGCATCAACAAATATGTCGGTTCCTTTCCGTTTTATAATGCTCCCTATAATTGCAAATGTAATCACATCCCTGCTGTCCGCTGTTTTTACTTTTGTTATTTCATCTATTCCGTATAAAAGCGTCCTCGGTCTTATACCAAACACCTTTTCAAAAGCCCCACACGCGACAGGTCCGACTCCCGCAGCAGTCAGATTTCCAACTGTCTCTCTATACCTGGAGCCTAACTGTAAATCAAAATAATAATTTTCCCCCTCATGCAGCCACCACAAAACTTTTTTTCCTGCCAGATCACAGTTTAATAATGCTCGGTGATACAAAAATGTATTCACAATGATAAGATCGAATCTGTCAATCCAGTCCTGTAGTTTATAGGAAAATGCTTCCAAATGCCTCTCAACAATTACCGGAATCCCCATACCTGATATCGTTTCCCTTAGTTTTCCGTCTGCATTGCTCAAAAAAGCAGGGGAATATCCTTCTTCCTGCAAAATCCTGGCTGCATTCATCAGAACGATCGGCGCGCCGGTAAAAGAAAGGGAGTTTGATACAATCAACACAGAAGTTTTTGTCTTGCAGGATCCTCCCGCATAGACTTTGTACTCCCGCCATACGCTTTTTCTAAAAAAATCCGCGAGCATCACAATCTTAGAAGATGCAATCCCAAACCCTATCAACTGTTCTCTCATTTCCATATCATATCTGCTCAGAAGAAATACATAATCAAATTCCACACAAATACATTCACTTGGCGCAAGTACTATTTTGCCATCCATGGATCTTCCCTGTTTTTCCGTATCATTGTCCAGGAAAGCGACAATATCATATGCCTGTAACTCGTCCTTATATTCCCTATAGTAACTCCCGGTTCCAAAAACAACGATTTTCTGCTTTTTATTTGGCCGTTCTATGTTCAATTGTTTTCTCCTATATCAATTCACTTGTCAATTCAAGCAGTGAAAAAATCCTGTAATCTACCTTATCTTTTAAACTATGATATATATCTTCAAATTCATCCACAGGAGTAATGATTATGGCATCCACCTTTGGAAGGAAGTCATCCGGCTGTTTGATATCGTATTTTAAATGGTTGAGCCTTACATTTTTATCTATGATATATCTCACCGAAATCTCTGAATGATCAAGTTCCGAAACAAGATGTTTTCCCAATGCCCCATAGCCATAAACCGCAACATCTTTTATGCCGTTTTGCACCAGAAAATCCGCGATACTCTTATTTTTTTCCCGAAGGATCATCCAGTAGTCAAAGCATCGCACCGCTCTGTTAAAACCTCTTCTGTAGTAACCAACCTGCGGATCTATGACCCTTCCATTTTCAGGATATGCACACTCTTTTAACTCATCCATTGCATCATTTCTCGCTCTTTGAAGAGACTCCAGCATAGAAAAACCATTTTGTGCATCGGGTTCTAAATACATACCTTCGCCCCATTCATTCCATGCATTGATAAATAAAAAATCATTGCCCAGTTTTATATTTTTCACATACAGCGCTTTCATAAATCCGTAAAATTTATCAACCGTAAACCCGTCCACAACAATCCCGCCATGCCTGCCACGGCGCACTGTATCGTCATAGTCTGTCGATCCCCCGATGTATGTTTTACAGCCTTGTATACTCTCCGCAGCCAAAGTCTGCTCCACAATATCGTCATATCTTGGTCGGAATATTCCGTCTGCAGGTTTCCCCAGATTCCAAAAAGAATGCGGTCCGCCTATCAATAACGCATCCAGCCCCGGCACAGCACAATTTGCTCCCATACCGATAAAATAAATATCGTGAATCCCTGCATCCTCAGACAATACTTTCCAGTATTCAAGCATCTGCTGCATACATGGGATGTAATCTACCCACGTGGCCATAAAGACCGGGCGGCCATCCACCTTTATATATCTTTTATCCTTAAAAAACGGGAGCAGATAATCAAAATGAGCTTTCCACGCTTTTTCACGTCCATATTTTTGACTGAGCAGTATCCCGTCATCCTCTTCTTTCGTGTCATCCTCTTTTTCAAATTCATCAGCCCAGGTATTACCGCCGATATCACTCCATGTCCTTGCCCATGTGGTATTTGCCCAGCAAAAGCAAAAAGGCATATCTACGTCCGACCATTTTAGTAGATTTTCTGCCGGTTTCTCTAATATTTTTTGTCCCTCGGCAAAATAATAATGGTAAAAACACTGCCCATCTATTCCGTACTCTTTCATCCATTCCGCCTGTTTGAGCATTGTTTCCTTTTCCAGCAGATTATAATAATATCCGTTTAGCGGGACTTTGGGCTGCATATGTCCTGGAAACAAAGGCTTTCCCGCGCGGACCGCCGTCCATTCTGTAAATCCTTCTCCCCACCATTTATCGTTTTCAGGCGTCCTGTGAAACTGTGGTAAATACATAGTGAGTGTTCTTATACCGCCCATCTTTATCCTCTTTTCTCATTACGCGGATACACATTTCTATCTCCGCGCATAACATTTTCCAAAATTTCTGTTTCCCTTATTCACAATACTGAAAGCCCGCTTTTACCTACAAGTTTTTCAGTTCTTGATATTTACCTATATGCCGCTCCATAATAATTGTATCTATTTTTGCGGTATCTGATCGTTATGCCTCAGTACGCAGCACAGAAAAAATACCGTCTTCATACTTATGCTGATTTGCATATATACCCTCTTCAATCCCCAAAATATATTTCCATACCTCTATATGTTTGGCCGTATAATTTCCCCATGTCCACTCCTCTACCGACTTTACAAGCCTGTATCTTTTCTGCTGCAGATTGAGAAGCACTTCCTTGAAGTCCCCCGCCGTCCGGCATGCATAGGATATCCCATCCTTAACATCAAGATGATATCCCTGCGGCGTAACGATCGTCTCAACGCCTGCCCTCAGTGCGTCCAGATATCCCATTGACCCCTCATCAAATCCCCAAAAGAGATAATAATCAAGCGTCGGCATGAGTTTTGTATACGCTTCATAATCAAATTCATTATAATAATCTGTCTCAAACCCCATATTTCTTATAGTGGATACAATGTTATCCCAGCCGGAACCCATTATCTTGAACGCAAAATATTCCGGATCCAGTTCTCTGCACAGCTCCACTAAAATATTTACATTTTTTCTGTGGTCATTATGTATTTTATGTGTAATACCCAATACATATTTTTTAGGTTTTATCACACCATCCTGAGCCGGATTGATATAACAGAGCTTTTCTCTTGGAACTCCATATGATGCCAGTCGCTCCATTGTTTCCCTTGACATACAGATTCCCATTTTGGCTTTTTTTAATTGATGCTTCAAAAATTCTACTTTGTTAAAAGAATCAATGTGCGTGATCATAAATGTCTCATTATAATCCATTTCATGACAAGTACCTGCCGGTTCGCAGCTTGCGTAGATGACATGGTGGTTTATATCTGCTGAAGGATTGACCATATTATCTACCGTGCATACATAACCTTGTTTTTCAAGTTCTGTTTTCATCCTCACGGCAAATTTTTCCAGAATCCAACCCTTATCCTCAAATATCAGATGCACATGATGTATTTTTGTTTTCATGCTTCGGTCATACAGTGTCTTACCCTTATAAATATCAAATGAACGATTGTCAAAATAATCAAACACAAATGCTTCCATGTTGAGATCTCTAAGTTCCGTTTTCACCTCTGCCCTGACACTTTCTGATTTTATGCAGATGACGATAAACACCTTTTCTTTTATCTCTTCAAGCTCTTTTATCGTTATAACTTTTACTGTCTTAAATCCGTTTATCTTTTCCGCGTTTTTATCACATACACAGCATATATTTTTTAAATAAGGAAATGCTCTTGCCGCATGTATACCCGCACCATAGACCACCGTCTTATATCCTGACCTGCTGCACATTTCAAAATAATCATCATCATATGCCATGAATTTAACCACTTATACCTTCTCCTTATCTGCGCTCAAACAGCCCTGGCAATAAAAAAGCTTGTCCACGAGTCATAATCCGTGTCGCCCAATGTTTCGCAGTCTAAATTTTGTATCAATCCAAACCCTGCTTCCTGTAATAACAGCTCCACTTCCGGTCTGAAAAAATATCTCATAATATGCGTTTCATTGATGGTCTTTGCTATACTCGTCTTCTTGTTTATTATCAATACCCTATAATCCACATCAACCAGATTTTCCTTATCGTGCATGGTCGGTGTGGCTATCCTGATCAGGGTATTCTCACAATCCTCAACTTCCTTTACCCTGACACATGGCTTATCGCTCAACACCCCGGGACCATACCAAACGTCAAACAGAAAATATCCTCCTGTATCCAGCAATTTCCTTGCAGTGCGAAACGCGTTCAGGATATCCTCGTTTTTATTTTGATAACTCATCACATGGAACATTGATATAACGGCATCATACATTTTCCCATCTGTATAATCCCTGATATCCGCCACTTCAAAGTCAATATGACAGCCCTCTTTATCCGAATTCCTTTTTGCGATATTGATCATCAGCGGGCTCATGTCTATACCTTTGCAATCATAGCCGAGTTTGGCAAGTTCAATATCGTGTCTTCCTGTTCCACATCCTAGATTGATGACCTTCCTGATCTTCTTGTTATAATTTTTTAGCAGTTCGTCTATTATCCCTGCCTCTGCCCTATAATCTTTATCTTTATAAAATGCATTATAATAATATGCATAATCCTGAAATGCTTCCATAATCCCCCGTTGTTAAACAATCTGCCCCATTACTTTCTTTACGCCTCTAACCACTGTTTTCATCTGTTCTTTTGTCAGCGCGAGTCCGCTTGGGATATAAAAACCTTTTCTTGCAAGATATTCCGCATTCTGATATCGTTCTCCTGCAAATAATCCTTGTTTCGCATATACTGGCTGTTCATGCATACACCAGAAAAATGTACGTGCGCCCAACCCTTCCTGTGCAAGCAATCTTGTCATCTCACGATTCGAAATCGTAACGGTTTCATCCAAAACAATCCCAAACACCCAATAAATATTTTCCGCATACCCCGTTTTAGGAACAGGCAGCCGTATGCCCTTCACGTCTGAAAGCGCCTCGGTATAATAGCGCCCCATCTCTCGCTTTTTGTCAATAAACTCATCTAGGCGTTCCAACTGTGCTAACCCGACTGCCGCCTGCAGATTGGTAAAACGGTAATTGTCACTTATTTCATCATGTACATAGCGGACATCTTTTCTAAAGCAGAGATTTCTAAGCATCCTGCACCGCTCTGCAAGCTTCTCATCGTCTGTTACAACCATTCCGCCCTCACCTGTCGTCACATGTTTATTGGGGTAAAAACTGAATGTACTTAGATCGCCAAAGCTTCCGCAAGGCTTCTCCCTATAAGTCTGTCCATGCATCTCTGCCGCATCCTCAACAATTTTCAGATCATATTTCCGGGCAAGTTCCAAGACTTTATCCATTTCCACCGGAAGTCCATATAAATGTACAACCAAGATTGCTTTTGTTCTGGAAGTTATCTTCCGCTCAATTTCACTGACATCCATATTCCATGTATTGATATCACTGTCTATGAGCACAGGAACTGCGCCGAGTTTTGTAACCGCCATTGCACAGGAAATGATCGTAAAAGCAGGCATGATCACCTCATCGCCTTCTCCCACCCCGATTGCCTGGATGGCAACTTCTAGTGCCGCCGTTCCATTCGATACTGCAATCCCATACTTCCTGCCGGCAGTAGAACTCATCTTCTCCTCAAAGTCTTTTACAAACGGTCCCTCTGAGGATATCCAGCCTGTATCAATACATTCACACAAGTATTTTTTCTCATTCCCATCCAATAAGGGCTCATTTACAGGTATAAAGTCCATATGCGTTTCCCCATCTCCATACATTATTCACTCCATTTGACTTCATCGTCCGAAACGCCGGAAAATCTTTTTTTATCTTGTTCACCGGCATATGGCCCCTGTTTTACTTCTACCATCTCCACTTCTTCCAAAACGATAAAACCATGCCCGCCTGAAACAAGCAGGATAATATCACCAGGTCCTAAAACCCGGCTTTCTAGGTAGTCTTCATAATCATCGTAAAAATCAACTCGAAGCTTGCCTTTCTTGATAAACAATACTTCCTGCGTCAGAACCACGTTTCTATGTACTAGATTGTGTACGTGTGCATCTATTACTTTACCTGCTGGATGATGCATATATGCCACCTGCTGGGAATATTCATTAGGTGTAATAAAATCCACACCATTACCCTCATAATCATTTCTGATGATCAAGGCCAAGATCCGTTCTTTCTTTTTTACAGTTTCAACGCTGCCCATGTTTTATTCTCCCACTTTGTTCAGGCTATGTTTCATGAATCATTTTCTGCATTGCACCCCTGCATTGGAAACGGGGATAACAAATCTATTTCGTGCTCTGCACTGTCCACGCTCTGGAAAGATACGGAACCTCTATTTCATCCATATCCTGAATGATTTTTCCAATATTGTCTAAAATCCTTTGAAATCCTTCCGGTCCAGCCTGAACCTGAATATCATTTACTGATTTCCATATGTTCATATATCGCTCTTTCGACATCAATTCCACATGCGGTGCCTCCAAAAACAAAATGTCTTTAAAGTAACCACCGCTCAGAAGCTTTTCTTTCATCTCCTCCGTCGAAATGGTCCTCCCCGAAGAGACACGTTTTATATTGGGAATTTCGGTATAAACTGCTTCTTCAATCCTTTTATGCAATTCGCTGCTTTCAATATCCCGTGGATTCCAAATAGCTGTAAAAAAACCTCCCGGAACAAGAATTCTATAAAATTCCCTTACAGCCTTTTCACTGTCTGTCCAGTGAAAGGACGAGCCCATCAATGCCCAACGAAAACTGTTTTCTTTTAAATTGGTCATTTCAGCGGTTCCTTCCTGCCACGAAAACTCATTTCTTTCCTTAAATGCATTTTCTCCCTCATGCCTCATCGCTTCATTCGGTTCTACAGCATATCCCTTTAAACCAAGATCGGCCAGATTCTCTGTGAGCTTTCCTGTTCCGGCGCCGATATCAGCCACTAGCCCCTCTCCAACGCAATTAAAGATGTGGTTCTTCAGGCACCCCAGTAAAACGTTAGAATAGCCCGGTCTGTTAACATAAAATTTTGCCAATTCTGTAAAATCTCCGTGTTTCATTTCTTTCCTCCTGGTAAAAATGTTTTCAATTTTTTATAAGTTTTGCAATATAGTTAATTTCTATTTTTGCCTATTTGAATTTGCTGGCAGCACCCCTCTATCCAAGCCAAAATCTTTCATAATTACATATGATCCTTTCAGGAGCGATCCCCATGTCCTCGAGCTCCCAACGAATCGAGGTGACAAACATACTCGATGTTATTAATATCATATAATCTTTGTACTCTTCACAAAGCTCCAAAGGTGCAAGCACCTTTTTCCCCTGATAGGTACATGTACCCTGTATAGCTTTCCTGTCGCAATACAAAAGTCTGTCTTTCTCTGCATCATTCAAGTGCTGCAGCAGACCGCCGCAGTCTCTTCCGATGCCATATAAGACCAGTTTCTTTTGTCGCTTAACGAATTCGATCAGACTTTCTTTTTTTCCTTTTGGCGCTGCTGCAACTGCCTCCGCCTGAACTAAATCCTCTTTACTTTCAATCACTGGCTTCTCAATCACGACAGGTCCAAATTCTGGTATGATATCATCTAAAACAGCATGTTTTCTCGTCTCCCACAACTGGCACCTAAGTGCATGATAAGCCCTTAACAAGCGTATCGCCTTGTCCTGTATTGTTTCAAACTGTATTCCCTGCTGAAACCGAAACTCTTCAAGGAACATCTCCCACAATCTGCTTCTGGAAAAATTCATGCATTCCACATAAGGATATCCGTATTTTTTCTGATATGGTGCACTGATCACTGCTATTCTAAACTGATCAAATGCCGAAAAATGCTTTTCTGATCTATCAAAAACCGGTTTCAGGGTAAAATCCTGACTGCCCCAAATAACTTCCGCCTCTCCATAGGAAGTCGTGCGCAGCATTGTTTCTGACCACGAAATCCCCATTCTATCACAGATTTTTAATAACTGCTCTTTTGGATGGAGCTTTATATCCTCAAAACGCATCTTAAATATCTGCCAGTTTTTGCATGAAACCCTTTCCTGCGCAGCGTTGATCCAGTATTCTTGGGATATTGAGAATATTGTGCTAAGTTCCGGATATTCTTTCCCTATCTTCAAATAGCCCCGGTGCCATGAACCGCTAAAAGTCATGTTATCTCTGCGGACAATCATTGTCTGGCCGTTTATTGATTCATTTTCCAGCCATTGCGCCAGAAAACAAAAATTATCTCTAGAGAACCCATGCGGCTCCCAGTAGATCACCTTGGATGAAAGGTCTATTATCTTCTCTCCCGTCATCATCTCTGTATATGAAACTAAAATGATCATAAATAATTCTTGCGAAGTAAATTTTTCTTTTTGAAAAAGCCATCTTTCCGCACTGCTTTTAAATAGATTCCAATTCGGGAAATGAGCGTCACTCCCGAACGGCTCATATTCCTCTGCCAAAACACTTTTTAATACTTTGAGTATATTGTCTGCATTTTCTCCTGCCAGACGAATACAGTAAAGAAACAGATTATTTATAAAATCATTGTTTGGACCTGATATCATATCAGGGTGTCCATCCATAATTCCCCTTACAAATTGACATCCGGAAAGTCCCGGAATTGAAGCCAAAAGAATTCCTTTTGGTCTCAGCTGCTGCAAGCCATATTTGGGAGTATCTTTATTCATATACTTATCAATATGTACAAAAACTTTAGAATCTGAAAAATATGGCGTGAATCGGAGCTCACCTATGCCATCTACTGCCTTCCAAAAGTTTTGTGCTCTTTTACACATGAATCTGGGAGCATCATACGGATATACTGCGCAGAAAATATCCGTCGCCTTCATTTTCCTGCATTCCGACAGTTCACCATGCCGTACCTCAATATCCCCTTGCTCTATATCCTCCATGTACTCTTCCAGTATTTTGCACAATATTTCTTCTCCCGCAAGAAACACCGTTTTTCCCTTTAAGATATGAACCAGATTGCTGCAGGGAATATCTACATAATCGTGAACCATGAAATATTGTTCATTTCTCTCATATCCGCCATAATAATAATATACTTCCTGAGATTCCGTTCCTAATGCGCTATTCCTATCGGCACAATTGATCACCACCGTGTTTTCGCCGTACTCCATGACCTGCTTGGTGCTGACCCTGTTTTTCCCCAAAAATGTACTTGATCCGATCACTGAATCTTCTCCAAAGATAAAACCCGAGATATCTACGCCATGTTCATAAAGCAGGTCATAAGTATCCTGTGCCTCGTTACTTATTCCTATAAGAAATACATTCTTTCCCTCAAGTTTTTCAATCAGCCATCCAAACTCCCCCGCTGCATTTTTTATCTTTTCTTCTTTTACATTCGCTTCATAAATCAGATCAATACACTCAAACGCAGGCGAAGCACTTCTGATCAGCCTCTCATACAGATTTCCGATTTTTTCCAGAATACGTTCTGCATGGATGACCATTTTCTCGCTATCGTCAATGTCAATCTCCCCAATACTTTTGTATCCAAAATACTCCCAGTATTTCCCCGTAACGGTTACTTTCACCCGCTGGCTCTCCAGATACTTCACAAAGTGGTACGCAAGCTCATTGCAGCCGCATATAAGCACTTCCTGTACTTCAGGAAAAATGTCCTTAAACTGTAATGCCTCCGTATTTTTACCCAGTTCATCCAGCATACGCAGTTCCCTGTTAGCCTCATCATCCTGCCAGCCGTAACATACAATATCCCCTTCTTCGTCGACAATGGGAATGAGCGGCAATGTAATAACCTTTTCTCTCTTAACACGCCTAAAATGAGCCCTTCCACTCTGCCACAGATTGTCATTCATAAGAACTTTTTCTTCTAAAATAACGACATCCAGACAGTCGCTTTTTGTCTGTTTTTCCCCACAAAACCTTAACATTAATGTACTCCTCCCTCTTGGTCTCTGTATGTTTTCCTATGCACTGCAGTTCATCAAACACACCAAAATACCTGATTGTTTTCCGCCTGTCCTGATCTGATGTTACTTTACCTCTGTCTTATTTCTTGGGTCAAACATACTTTTATAACAATGCGAGTGATGTATAAGGCTCTTATCTTCCCATCTGCTCTGTCCTTTGTTGATTATGCCTATATCTCCCAACTTTAGTCCCATTTTCCACATTACATAAGTCAAACATAGTTGGTCCCTTGTCGGCCACTTCAGATATTCATCCCACCATAATTCCATTAATTTGTTCCCTAAAGGATTTTTATTGTCCCTGAAAATATATCCACCACACAGCAGCCCATAGTTTTCAGGCATTCCATCCATTGCATATAACTTTAACTGGTTTCGAGCCATTTCAAAATCGCATCTTCCTATTAATGTAATAACAATTCCTGTCTCATATATACACCTGCAGTCTTCATTTAAATATAGTGCTATTCCCGTTTTGCCAATCTGTTCTAGGTGATCTGTTATACATCCTGCTATCTGAATAGCCCCATCTAAATAGATAGAGTAATCATAATCTTTGAACAGCTCTGCGCCATGCATTTTACAATACCGGTTCTGCATAAAAGGGTCCTTGATTCCTTCTGGTACAACGGAAGCCACATCAATATATTTATATATCCCCATATCGCTAATCATATTATCTGATATCACATAGTAATCAGCGCCTTCGTCAATTACCAGAGGTTGATGTAATTCGTCATACCCTCCTGTTAAAAACGTATAAACAGCAATTCTTTTAGGTTTTCTTCCAATTTGCGTGTTGCAGCGTGGGAAACAGTTTTCTATACTGTATGCACAATGTTCTATACAATCAACCATGCAGAACTTATTTTTTAACCAGTTGTTCTTGACTATTTCCAACCATGTAATACATCTTTTGATCTGGTTCTCCTCTAAGAATAGCTTTACCTCCTCTAAATACTTAAGCGCCACAGCAATAATAACATTTGTATCTTTTTGCCTGACTAATTCTTCCAGTGATATGCACAAAATATTATTTTCTATAACTTTTCCCCATAAACTTGGGTTTTGGTCGCAGAAATTATCTATGAAAAGTCCACACTCTTCTTGAAGAAAAAAACGAAAATTTTTTCCGAGCATGCCTGCACCGTAAATGACAGTTTTGCATTCATGCTCTTTAATCAATTCTACAAACTGGTCTATATATGACATGAAATATTATCCTCACTATTTAACTATTACCAATGTTCCCGCCCAATCTGCGATCGGAACTTTCTTGAGAAACACTTTTTCATTCTGCTCATATCTTTGGACCGCTTTCCGTACCCCTTTTAATGATGAATTATTATAATCATGTATAAAGATATAGCCGCCCTCATTTAACCGTGCATAAAAGAATTTAATCCCCTCATATATCGAATCCTCAAAATCCACATCAATTGATACAAAAGCAAATTTTGTCTTTTCTGCCTCCTCCGTTATTGATTGCGGAAAGTAACCTTTACACAATACGCATTGCTGCGGATAAGGCATATTATCTAGTGCAGTACTTGTTGATGTGCGCGTGTGGGCATATTCAAACTCTTCATCAGAATAACCTAATTCAGATTCTTTTTTTGCCTCATTTGGCTCAAACCCCTCAAAAGTGTCAAATAAAAATATTTTCCTGTCCGAAAATTTTTCACTGATCAAAGATGCAAAATTTCCCCTAAAAACACCAAACTCCGCAACTTCACCTTTTATGTGCTTGTCTATTATCTCTGCTGCTGCAAATTCAAATGTTCTGAATCGAAAATAATCTGACATATACTCCTGCTTGGAATACTTTCCTCTACCAACCAGCCTATTTTCATCAAAGGAATCCGTCTCGTTCATTTTTATTAATTTATATTGGTTAATCTGCATAGCCTTATACAGCATAGGTGACAATGATTTTATCACATTCAAATCAGTCTTAAATAACTGTTCATGTACTATGTCCGTCAAAATTATTTTTTCTCTCGGAATCCCCATTGCAATACACATGCTCAATATTTCGCTGTAATAATATGTAGATATGATTAAATAATTGATATCATTTATAATCTGTTTTAGATAATCCGGCGGGTATACTTTACTTCCATAATACTCATATCCGTACTTAAAACTATCAATAAACGCAACTATTTCACAGGACTCAAAATAGTTAAATTTCATGTAAAGATCCGTCCTGTCTCCTACTCCCCACAATACTAGTCTTTTCTCCATGCCTGTCTCATCCCTTTTTCAAATGTTTTAGCGTGATTATTTGTATACTGCCATTAAAATATTTCCTTAACAATTATTTAGCTAACTATGCCTTTGCATTTAACTATCTGTTATTGTTCATATATTTTCAGTCATATTTACATATTCCATTCCACATGCCATAATGTCATCCCTCCCAGATTCCCTGCTCCACGATACATCACGACGAATAACTTTGGCAGGAATGCCTGCTGCGATACAATTATTGGGAAATCTGTCTTTTACAAGACTATATGCTCCGATAATACTTCCGTTTCCTATTACAGTTTTATATAAAATCATTGACCTAAATCCTATCCAAACATGACTTCCGATCACGACCTTTCTTGATGCATTTTCCTCTGATGTACTGTTTATATTTTCCCCTGATACCACATCAAATATCCCATGTCCATCATTTGTATATATAGCAACCTCATGAGAAAACATACAATCGTCTCCAATCTGCAATGAAGTATAATCAGATACTGAAATAATAAAATTCTCCCCTGTTGTTACATTATTTCCAATAAAACAGTTTGTCTTATCCCTGATATCCATAGTGTTTGCACGAATAACACAGTCCTTACCTACTCTTAATGTTGCCTCATCCCTCAAAAATAATTTGCCTTCCAGATAGCATCCTTCTTTAACGCACATATCTGCACGATCCATTAAGTTAATCTTTCCCCCAAATGTACTATTGTCACCTATCTTCAAATTAGCATTATTTCGAACATTAAAGTCTGCCCTGCATGAACATCCTTTCCCGATTTCAACAACAGCATTGCTTCCTATATCCATGGAGTGAACGGTTTGATTGCGTTTAATGTCCCCCAGTATTTTCACGGTTGAATCATTCCCGTTAAATACAATTTTCAAATTTCCTCTTCTTCCTATAATACGATTGCCGCGATTGTCCTCGTAATAATCAATTTCATTTTGTATAATGCAGTCATTGTAATAATAATAATCATCGTTGGAGTAGAAATATTCTTGTAATACATCTTTTATACTCTGGTGGAATGCCAGCGGAATGACGACAAAATATTCTCTGTTCTTTCCCTGTAACCATTTGACAGGAAATACTTTTTCATTGTCAACCTTCCTCTGATCACTTTCTACATAGCCATATACAGGTATTCTTCTTTTGTCCAGCACATCCTTGATCTGCTGTGAAAAGATATAGTCCCCCCACAAAACAACTTTCCTGCTATTTCGCATTTGCTCTGTTTTTTCTGCTATTTTATATATCCAATCATCGTACATAGTTTACGCTGTCCTCCCTTGGCTATACATTTGATGATAATACTTCAGACATTACAATACTGCATATACCACTGCTGAAATATAAAGTATGGCCAGACAATCTTTGAGAAATTCGCGCCGCTCCACTTACCTTGATCGCCGGTTTTCATATAAGAAGCAATAAAATTAATTGTTTCATCCGGCTCAAATATTCCTTGCCTTACAAGAAATTCTCTGTCTGTCCAGTCCAAAATCCTTTCCCTCAATGCCCCGCGCAGCCATTTGTCTAGAGGTATACAAAATCCTGCCTTGGGTCTTATTAACAGTTCCCTTGGAATATAATCGTATGCTATATCTTTCAAAATCTTTTTTTGGTTTCCGTTGTCATTTTTGAAATTCCAAGGCAGACAAAAAGAGTATTCGATTATTTCCTTATCCAACATAGGACACCTGCATTCCAAAGCATATTTCATAGATGCCCTGTCTACCTTCGTCAATATATCGTCAGGAAGATAGGTATCCATATCCAGGAGCATGCGTCTTAAATCATATCTTTTCTCTTTATATTTGCTTTCAAAATCATAAAAATACATTCCGCCCCTTATTAAAAGTTTATCTATACATTGTGCATATCCTGGCACCCCTGCCTGTGTCCGTTGCCCTTCATTAACATTATCTGTTGCTATTCTGAACTCTATTGGCATTTTTATCCATTCGTTTTTATCCATATTGAGATTAATGTCAATGTCTAACATCTGTGCTTTCTGTAATGAAGTATATATATTATACCCCCCAAAAAGCTCATCTCCTCCATCACCTGTCAATACAACCGTGACATCACATTTTGCAAGTTGAGAAATTGCCATCGTAGGTATTTGCGATGAATCCGCAAACGGTTCGTCAAAATACGCAGGAATAGACTCTGTCAGATCAAGCATATCCTGTTCAGTTATATACAGTTCCTGATGTTCTGTTCCGATATATTCTGCTATCTTTTTTGCAAATTCAGCTTCGTTATACTCCTTCTCGTTAAATCCTATACAAAAAGTCTTAACAGGATCAGGTGACAATTGCTGCGCTATGGCGCAAACTAAGGAGGAATCGTAGCCTCCGCTTAAATAAGCTCCAACCGGCACATCCGCGGCAATTCTTCCTGATACAGAATCCTTTAGCAGCTCTTTTAATGCAGCCTTGGCTTCACCATAATCTTTTATCTGGTATTTCTTTAACTCATTATATTTCTGGGCAACATCCCAGTATTTTCGTTTTTGCACATTTCCCCCACAGATCCGCAAAACTGCCCCCGGCTCTAATTTATATGTATCTTTGTAAATGCTATCCGGTGCAGCAATGCACTGCTTATGCATAAACCTTCCAATAATATCCCTGTTTAATTCCTTTTCAAAAAAACTACATTTCAGAATGGCTTTTAATTCTGATGCAAAGACAATATTTCTATTATCCTTAACATAGTAATATAACGGTTTTTTTCCGATCCTGTCCCTTATCAGATACATAGAATTATCATTGCGATCAAAAATAGCGATTGCAAACATACCGTTTATTTTATCCACGAAGTTGATTCCCCACTTTAAATAGGCCGCAATGATTACTTCTGTATCGCTGTCGCTTTGAAAAGGATAATCCCTCATTTCTTCTTTTAGTTCACGGTAATTATATATTTCACCATTAAATACAAGACTTACACGCCTATCCAATGAATGCATCGGCTGATGTCCTTTTTGTGACAAATCGATTATAGAGAGCCGCCTTTGAGCCATCCCCACATATAAATTCGGGCCTCCAATATATATTTCTTCTCCATGGTCATTCGGGCCTCTGTGCGCCAACGTATTGTTCATCTCTATTAAATTGCTCTTTGTTATATTGTGATCTGTAATAAATCCACATATGCCGCACATTTATTTTCGTCCTCCGATGACATGATTGGATATCAACTAATATCTTCCAATCCACAGCCTGCAATATCGTTTGCTCCGTATTCCCTGCTCCAGGCAATATTTTTTCTGATAATTCTTGCCGGATTACCTGCCGCAATGCAGTTCTCAGCAATTTCTCCTTTTACAAGACTATTGGCGCCGATAATACTTCCGTTTCCAATTATCGTTTTATATAAGATTACAGCCCGGTAGCCTATCCAAACATGATTTCCGATGACAATCTTCCTTGACGCATTTTCCTCTGGTGTACTGTTTATATTCTCATTTGTCTGCAGATCAAATATACTATGTGCATCATTAGAAAATAAAACAACATCTCCCGAAAACATACAGTCGTTACCTATTAGTATAGAGGTATCTCCAGGCAGACTGATATAGCAATTCCTCTCTGTTGTAAATACATCCCCTGCATGAAGCACAGTTCCTTCAGACATATCTATATTTCCCAAAACACGGCTTTTTTGTCCAAACTTTATCTGTGCTTTACTAGCCATAAACAATTCAAGCCGCAAATATCCACTTTCGCCTATAGTCATCCAGGTATCTTCACTTAACGTAAATATTCCATCTATATGACACTCATTCCCCAGTTCCATGTAAGCATTCTGCATCAAGCAAACCTTACCCTTGACCACACAGTTTTCTCCGATATACACTTTTACATTGTCTTCAATCTCAAAATCTGCCTTACATGAAAAACCTTCATTTATTTCAATTATGGAGTTACTGCCAATATAAATATGATAAGAATTGTCGCTTCCCTGTATACCTCCCTGTATTTTTATGACAGAATTATCGCCGTTAAATACAATTTTTATGTTTCTTCGCTTTCCTATAATGCAATTACCACGTGCATCTTTATAGTAGTCATCCCTGTCTTCGATGACACAGTCGTTATAATAAAAATAGTCTTCTGGCAAATAGGCCATACTCTTCCAGTTTATCTTTGATACTTTGATGAAATGCTAATGGAATAACAATAAAGTATTTGTCTTTTTTTCCTTTCAAATACTCAACACCAAACACCTTTTCGTCATCTGCTTTTTTACTGTCACTGTCAACGTATCCAAATACTTCTTTATTATACTGATTCGTTAGTACATCTTTGATTTGATAAGAAATAATATAATTGCCCCATATTATTATTTTTTTATCCCTGCAGCGTGCTGCTGCACTATGAGCTATTATATAGATCCATTTCTTATACATAACATCTAGTCCACCTATTCTTCTTTTTTCCTTTTTACTCCTCATTGTCCGTCAAATCGCAGCAGTACTATAATTGTATTTTATCTCGAACAATGCTATAAATAGCATCTGCAACTATATTGTTCCCTTTTTCATATACATGGCAGTCCTCCATATATACATCCGTTTCATTGTCAAAAATATTTGACAGGTCATATATGTAATCGCAGGCAGCTATCACTGCTTTTACTTTTTTCCTAAATATATTTGCCCACTTATAGCAGTCATTAATTCTCCATGTAGACCAAAGCAGACCTTTCTCATCTTTTGTCAGATCAGACTTGGAATACAAAACAGGCTGATGAAAAGCAATAAATTTGATTCCTTCACTTTCACATATACCCTTCATTCTTTTTATGTTATTCAACCAAATACGAAACTTATCCTCGCTGGGAGATATTCCTGTATAAGGTGCAGCATTTTCAGCAAAAATATCCAACCATATTTTACTCTTATTTTCATCAACAAATTCCATAGCTCTGTGTATATCTGAAAAATCAAACGGATTTCGCCCTTCCTCAAATGCTATATCATTAAATCCATCATAGACAATTACCATATCCGGAGCCAAATACAGTATATCCCTTAATAGTTTTACAAGTTCCTGCGTAGAAGTATACCCAACTACGCCGCCATTAAATATAGTGATTTTTGAGTTGTCCATTTTTTCTAACAGAAATTCAGGCCATGATTTAAACGGAAACAATGTGCCATCAGTTGTCGATCCCCCTAATATGGCTATTTTATAATCGTCGCTATTATTGTTTCCTAAGATTTCAAACCCGCACATCCCCTGACCGCCCCAAAAGGAGTGCCCCAAATTAATATCTAATACCTGATTTCCTATGCCTAAATACCATGTTCCAAAAGGATTATCAATCGCTAAATTTTCAAACATGGTAATACCTAAATCAAATAATCTCTTTGCATTATTCCGATATTGTTCCCTGTCGAGTAACAGGAAAAAATCTTCTTCATAAATCAAATCTTCCGTGGTTAGAACTCTTCTATCTTCTTGATACTCTTTTAATTCATCACTGATGTACCCCTCGATCCGAAAGTCCAATAACTCATAAATTCTCGTCAATTCCCTGCTTCTTGCAGAAATGCCGTATATAAACAATTTTTTATTTCTTACAATTTCCCTCATCCATCCAACATTTTGTATGGCAAAGCATTCATTTTCATTTATCAACACATCACAATTTATAAGCACATCACTATCTAAGATTATTTTTTTAAAGTCAGTAAAATCATTTTCTTTATGTGTACAAATTAGAGATTTCTCCCTATCAATATCATTTATACA
>ERZ778516.571-NODE-571-length-30788-cov-6.798881_pt1 | contig 30788 bp, 24 predicted proteins | sample MGYA00510342_ERZ778516 | MGnify/ENA primary metagenome ERZ778516 (study PRJEB29527, sample SAMN07138961) | mouse gut metagenome | material: feces | host: mouse | place: China:Nanjing | collected 2016-01-25 ... | reverse complement strand
CAGTTTTTTCTCATAAGAAAAATCTTTTTCGATTTTTTCTCTCCCCCGTCTTGCGATTTCCTCGCGTTCTTCGTCATGAGACAGATAGTAATCAATTTTGTTCATCAAATCTTCCTGACTTTCATACATTACCATTTCTTTTTCATATTCAAAGTATTCTGCCAGCTCCGGCTGATAATTAGACAGCAGAAATCCGCCGGCACCCATAATATCTAAACAGCGAAGCGGTATTGCTGAAAGAATAGAGCGAAGTGTAATATTCAGATTGATTTTTGATTGTGCAAATATAAATGGCATTTCTGTATTGTAGTTTACATAGCCTTTAAAATCTACCTTATTAAGCTCAGGATTAGAAGCAGGAGAAAAGCATGTAGTTTTATATTCAGAGGAAATCAGCCTCAACAGTTCTAACCGCTCAACAGTGGTAATTTTTTTATGCAGAATATTGATAAAAAAATCTTTTTCTCTTAGCATGATTTCATCAATCATCTGAAAGCAGACAAAGGACCGTATCTGTTTCATAAACTCATCTGTGATAAGGTCAGAGACAATATCATAGCCGAAGATATTCATTTGTGTTTTAATAATTGCATCAAAGAATCCTCTGTAATATTCCGGTATATTTTTAATCTGGTTAAAAAAATTGTATTCGTCATTATATAAGTTACCAAGAAATGATACATCATAAGAATAGCTTTTTGCAAAGTCTGCTTTAATCATTGTTTTCAATTTTTTTGTATTTACGGCAAGAGGCATATGGAAAATATTTTTTACTCCATAGGCTTTAAGGCGTAATACTTCTATTTTATCAAAGCTGAAAATATAATTACAGTTGTTAAAAACCGATTCTGAGTATAAAGTTAAATTTGGACTGTCAAAAAGCCAGCATATATATTTTATTTTATGCATATCTGCAAATTTTGAAATAACAGGAAAATAATTAAATGTAAAAATACAATCATAATCATCACATTTCACGATTTGCTCCAATTTATCACTAAATTCGGCATCTATCAGTTTATTTGACAGTGGGCAGCGTAAAACTGCTACTGTATAGCCGAGCTCCTTTGCACTTTCAACAAAATCCTCAGAAGTCAGTTCATCCCAACAGTAATATAAAATTTTCATAAAATTCTCCATTCTTTATTTTGTATTTTGCCTGATTTTTATACTTGTTTTTCCTGAAAAACATTTTTATTTATCTGACGGAATAATTTTCTTATTAGGAAATTATTCGCATTTTATTTTCTCAAAACTACTATATCTATCGGATTATGCAGGAAAAATAATTAGCGAGGTTGTAAAAATATTTACAGTATGGTAAACTAGGGAATATCAGACAGCTAATCTTAAGCTGATACATGATATAATTGAACAAAGTACAGAAAAGAAACAGCGACATATACTATCAGACGTTTTGTTTACAGGAAATTATTCCATATTACAAATCTATAATGGGCAAGGCTGCATATGCCGCGGGCACTTTGTTCCAGAAAGGAGAGAAAATGGAATACACCGATATCCTGAATATTCCTCCGTATTCTATGAAAAAAGAGGAAAAAGAAACACTTCTTACCAAAGAGCTTGCAGAACTTACAGAGCTTCACAGAGAAAATTGCTGTGAATATAAAAATATGACAGATTGTACAGGCTATCAGAGGGAAAATATACATTCTTACTATGATTTACCGTTTCTTCCGGTGCGTCTGTTTAAGGAAAGGAATTTGAAATCCATTCCTGATGAGCAGATTTTTAAGGTTATGACGTCTTCAGGGACCACCGGACAGGCAGTTTCAAAAATATATCTTGACAGAACCACTGCCTCCAACCAGCAAAAAACACTTGTAAAAATTGTTTCAGAATTTATGGGTTCTGCAAGGCTTCCCATGATTATTGTGGATTGTCCATCTGTGGTAAAAAACAGACAGATGTTTTCCGCAAGGGGAGCCGGAATCCTTGGATTTTCTATTTTCGGAGCAAAGAAAATCTATGCGCTAAAGGATAATATGGAATTGGATATAGAAGCTCTGAAAGGATTTCTGGAAGAATACAGAGGAAAGAAGATTCTGCTGTTCGGATTTACCTTTATGGTCTGGCAGCATTTTTATCACAGGCTTTCAGAGCTGAAAAAGCAGGGAAAAAGTTTTGATTTATCAAATGGAATACTGATACATGGAGGAGGCTGGAAAAAACTGATAAATGACAGGGTATCACCAGAGGAATTTCACGACCGTCTTCAGGCTGTCTGCGGACTTAATCGGATTCATGATTATTATGGTATGGTGGAGCAGACCGGATGTATTTATATGCAGTGTGAATATGGGCATTTACATGCTTCTGTTTTTTCTGATATTATTACAAGAAAAAAAGATGACTTTTCTGTCTGTAAATATGGGGAAACAGGTATTATTCAGGTAGTTTCCATGCTGCCGCGTTCTTATCCGGGACATTCTCTTCTGACTGAGGATGAAGGAGTGATACTGGGAGAAGATAATTGTCCATGTGGAAGAAAGGGCAAATATTTTAAAATACTGGGAAGATTAAAAAATGCAGAGATAAGGGGGTGTAGTGATACCTATGCAGAAATGTTTCAATCAAAATAAAGAGCTGGAGAAGCAGATACAGTTTTTAACAGGAAACAGAGAAAGTACAGAGGCTCTCGTTCATGCGCCTGTGCTTCCGCCATTTTCAAAGACAGTGATTGATTTTTTAAGCGAAGTATCAAAAAAGCTTTTGGCCATGAAAGAGACAAAGCAATATCCCGATATTGTCACATGGGCATTCTGGATTAGAAAAGCTTCCATATTGGCTTACAAAGAAAGATTTTGTGGCACTTTAAAAGAAAATGAACTTTGTCTGGGACGAGGAACAGTTTTTCATATTGCGCCGTCAAATGTTCCGGTAAACTATGCCTATTCCCTCACAGCAGGATTACTTACCGGAAATAAAAATATTGTCAGAGTTTCCTCAAAAGAATTTCAGCAGGTAGAGCTTATTAATTGGGCAGTAAATGAGGTTCTGGAGAGTTACAGCGAGCTGATTCCATATATTATGATTGTAAAATATGCGCATAACAGAGAAATCAGTGATTATCTTTCTTCTCTCACAGATGTAAGAGTTATCTGGGGAGGTGATGCCACTATTTCAGAAATACGAAAATCACCACTGCCGCCAAGGGCAAGAGAAATTACCTTTGCGGACAGGTATTCTCTGGCAGTTATTGATTCTGATTATTATCTGGAGAAAGAAGATGCAAAAAAAATAGCACAGGGATTTTACAATGATACTTATATGACAGACCAGAATGCATGTACTTCGCCTAAAATTGTAATTTGGACAGGAAACTTTATTTACGAAGCAAAAAGAAGATTTTGGAATGCTCTTTATGAGCTTGCAGAGAAAGAGTATGAAATTCAGCCGGTACAGGCGGTAGATAAGCTTGTAAAAATGTATCTGGCTGCGAGTGAATGCGGATGCCGTCAGGTCAAGGAATTTGACAATCGAATGGTGAGGGTAGAGCTGCAAAAGCTGCAGCCGTCTATTTTGGAATATCTTGGAAACAGCGGATATTTTTATGAATATGACTGTGATAATATTATGGAACTGGCAGATATTATTTCTGATAAATGCCAGACAGTAGGATATATTGGAGAAAAGGAGTTTATAAGACCACTACTGGAAGCTGGTCTGGATGGGATTGACAGAGTAGTGCCTGTCGGAAAAACTATGGATTTTGATTTTATATGGGATGGGTATAATTTATTTGCAGAGATGACCAGATTGATTTCTCTTATTTAGAGTGGGCAGAAAATGCTGTTTTAGATATGTTTCGGGAAATAATTGCTGTTCTGTATAAGTTACATCATAGGAAATAGACAGTTATTTTCTGTAAAAGAACAAAGCATAAGAATATAAAATAAAACGGAAGGCAGGAATAATTTATGTATATACCTTATGGCAGACAATCTATTAATGAAGCTGATATTCAGGCGGTTGTCGATGTGCTGAAATCAGACTATGTGACTACGGGACCAAAGGTTTCTGAATTTGAAAGAAAGGTTGCGGATTATGTGGGGGCAAAATATGCCGTGGCCATTGCAAATGGTACGGCGGCACTTCACGCGGCATGTCATGCGGCGGGAATTACAGAAGGAGATGAGGTAATCACTACACCGATTACTTTTGCCGCTTCCGCAAATTGTGTTTTATACTGTGGGGCAAGACCTGTATTTGCTGATATTAAAGAGAATACCTATAATATTGACCCTGAAGATATCAAAAGAAAGATTACTTCAAGAACAAAAGCAATTATAGCTGTTCATTACAGTGGACAGCCATGTGAGATGGATGAAATACAGAAAATAGCAGAAGAATATCATCTGACAGTCATAGAGGATGCAGCACATGCACTGGGGGCTGATTATAAAGGCAGGAAGATAGGAAGTATTTCAGATATGACCACCTTCAGCTTTCATCCTGTCAAGCATATTACCACGGGAGAGGGCGGTATGATTACGACAAATCAGGAGGAGTTATATAAAAAGCTGCTGCTTTTCAGAACACATGGAATTACAAGAGATGAGGATATAATGACAGACAATGAGGGAGACTGGTATTATCAACAGCTTGATTTGGGATATAATTACAGAATTACAGATATTCAATGTGCATTGGGAATTTCTCAGATGAACCGCCTCGATGAATTTGTTGCAAAAAGAAGAACACTTGCAGAGCGTTATAATCAGGCGTTTCAAAATGTTTCAGACATTATGATACCAGAACAGGAGGAAGGCTGTCATAACAGTTATCATTTATATGTGATTCAGATTGTCAAAAAAAATCGGAAAGAAGTATTTGATAAGCTGAGAGCTGCGGGAATAGGAGTGAATGTTCATTACATTCCGGTTTATAAACATCCATATTATCAGAATCATGGATATGATGAAGTATGCTGTAAAACTGCGGAGGAATTTTATGCGAGAGCGGTCAGTCTGCCTTTGTATCCTGATTTGACATATGAGCAGCAGGATTATGTGATAGAGCAGGTGCTTCGTGTTATTCAGGAAGGTTAGAAATAGTTTTGGTTGAGGAAATTTCATAAGGAAACTTAATAACAAAACTTAACGAGGAAATGTTATGGCACAAGAATTTTATATACGGGCTGATGCAAACAGTCAGATAGCCACAGGTCATGTAATGCGTTGTATGTCTATTGCGGAAGCACTTGAAAGAAGAAGAAATTATCGCTGTATTTTTATTATGGCAGACCATGAGGGGGAAGCACTTTTAAAGGGGAAGTATTCCGTTATTTGTCTGAATTCCCAATGGAACCGGCTGGATGATGAGACAGAGAAAATGGAAGCCCTTATTCGGGACAGAGGAATAGAAAGACTTCTGATAGACAGCTATTTTGTGACAGAAGATTATCTGAAAAGAATAAATTCTCTGACAAAAACTTTTTATATTGATGACTTGGACAGATTTCTCTATCCGGTCGATACAGTTATTAATTACAGCATATATGCGGACAGTTTTGATTATGAGAAGAGATACCGGCAGGCAGGAATGAATACAAGATTTCTGTTGGGATGTGAATATGCGCCTCTGCGCAGTGAATTTCGGGAGGTTTCCTGTCTGGTAAGGGAACAGGTAAATAATATTTTGATTACAACGGGAGGAACAGACCATTACAATGTGGCAGGCAGACTTGCAGAAAAGGTGATGAGGTCAAAAGAATTTAAAGATATTACAGTACATATCGTTGCAGGTGCTTATAATAAAAATAAGGAACAGCTTAAACAGCTTGGCAGCAGCTTTAAAAGAGTGGAGCTGCATGAAAATGTCACAGAAATGGCAAAGCTTATGGCTTTCTGTGACATTGCCATTACCGCGGGAGGAACTACTACTTATGAATTATGTGCCTGCGGTATACCGTCCATAGCGATAGCGCTTGCAGATAATCAGCTTAACAATGTCAAAAGATTTGCAGAGGAAGGACTGCTGCTTTATGCCGGAGATATCACTAGAAATAAAGCAGCAGTCCTTGAAACAGTTTTTATATATTTGCAGCGGCTAATAAAAAGCAGAGAGCTGAGGCAGCAGTTTTTCCTTCGCATGCAGAGTAAAGAAATAAAAAATGGGAGTGAACATATTGCAGAAGCCCTTTTATAGAGGAAGATTATCCATATTTTTCATTCCATGAATAAAAGCGCCTTCTGTAATATTTATAAATTCAACAGTATTTTCTGTACAAATTCGCTGTTCAATCCATTTTCGGTAGGAATTTAAAGGCTGTGAGGTCTGTACCTCATTGCCATGAAGGTCCAAAATGGTTAATGGAGCGGACAGAGAAGCGGTGTCTGTATCTGCGGACAGTGAAAAACCATGTGTCTTATTCTGGGGAAAGGATAAATCCAGTCCAACTGTAATCAGCTTTTTACAGCCGAAACGTATTGCAAAGTCAACTGCAAGTGTTGATACAGAGCCTCCGGTGGAAAACAAAGTATAATTGTTTTGTCTGGCAATTTGTTCACTGGCATCAAAACCGCTCTGATATGCAATGTATTTTTTCCCCTGAAATACTTTAACTGCACCACAGGAAGCTGTGGACAGATAGATAAGGCGAGAGCGGGTTTCGGGAATATTGTTCAGTTGACGGAATAAAGAGGCCTGCGAATCTGAAATCATTACATAATCAGGAATGACATCTAGTGAAAGAAGTTTTCGGTAAACTGTACCAGCACATATTGTTATGGTATCTGGATGACAGGAGAGACAGCGCTTGATATTTTCAAGCTTTGTCTCAGCGCTTGGGCCGCCTCCAATATAGATTACATTTTTATTCTGAAAGTTTAATTTTATGGAATCGACAGATTCATCCTTTTGCTGCTGGTTATAATAAAAATTTTCCTTCAAAAGCTGTGCCTGTTCATGTGCAGTGCTCAGACTGATAAAATAATTTTTTAAGGAATCTTTGACAGGTCCTTCCTTTAAGGTAAGCAATGTAGGATAATGTACAAGCAGTTCTTCGTTTTCAGAAGAAAGAAAGCCTCCAAGCTGATGAAAATCAGGAAGGTAGGAAATACGGGCACGTGTACAGGTCAGAATATAGTTCAGATTTATATATCGAAAGGCGGCGCCTAAAATATTTATATCTGCCTCCAGTACTGTAACATGGTAGCGCTGGTCTTTTTGCAGAAGTCCAGTGATATGATATCCAAGTCCCATTCCGGCGACTGTATATTGAAATATATTGTCCAGTCCATAAGAATCTGCGAAAAGCTTGCCTTCCTTTTGAGGGTTCTGATTGGAATGAAAGTAGTAGAAGTGCTCATTCTGTTTTTTATTTAGGGTGAGACAGCCATTGTTCGTTGGCTCTATCAGGTAATTTTCGGCAAAAAATTGAGCTTCGGCAGAGGAAGAGTCAGAAATTGCTTGATACCAATTATTTAATGCTTTTGATACTTTCGGACAGTCTACGCAGTTTTTATCTGAAAGCAGATGAATATTTTCTGTAAAGAAGTCCTTTTGAGGAAGAGAAAGATTGGATAAAACAGCTCCCTGAAGTTCATAAAAGGAAGGAAGCAGATGTATTTCCAAAATATCTCCCAGAAGAACATAGTTGCAGTCTGTTTGTGCCTTTAACATATCTTGAAGATAAGAAAGCAGATTTGAGGTTACAGTTTCATCAAAAACTTCAACAGATATGGTAAAAAACTCTTTTAGAGAAGCAGTAAGAGAATAGAGATTGTGTGAAGTTTTCCAGAAATACTGTTTTCTGATATTCTGAATGGTTTCTTCTGTGATGTTGATAAGAAGATTTAGTTTTTGTGATAATATGGATAAATCGGTCATAACATTCCCTTCTTTTTGTCTTAAATAATAAGCTCTACAAGCAGACAGATAATTTTGATATTTTCTGCAATTTTAGCATAAATCTTTCTACAAGTAAATGAAAAACATAAAATCTTATATTCAAAAGATTTTTCAATGGATTATTATAATATAAAATTAATAAGGAGAAAATGGATGAAATCAAAAGAACGAATTTTTGACTATGTAAAGCTTCTGGATGATGTAAAAAAGCGTTCCAATAAAAATCAGTCACAAATCAGTGAGGAACTGGGATGTACAACGATACATACCTCTAATGTAAAACGTCAAAAATCCAGCTTTTCTATGGAAAAAATTATAAAGCTAATAAACAGCGGCGAGTATTGTTTAGATGATTATATTAAGCAGGAGAGAAAAACAGAGATTTCAGACTATGGCTTTCACAATGAAAATTTCAGCGGGATTTCTCAGGAAGTGGTCAAGGTCTTTCAGGAATTTATGCAGTGTTATATACAAATCAATCAAAAACAACAGCAGACAAGAAAGGAATATACAAATGAGGAGCTTGCGAGGCTTGCCGGAGAAAAAATACACAGGATAAGAATAGAGAGGGGAATCAGAGCAGATATAATGGCAAAAGAACTTGATATGAAAGAGGGTTCGTATCGAAATATGGAAAATGGAAACGCCGGAACCACCATGGACAATTATGCAAAAATAGCGAAAATACTGAATGTTCCCATAAGCGAGATATTTGAAGATGTACTGGAAAATAAAAAGCCCATGATTGAATATAGAATGAGACAGATGTTTGAAGGACTGACAAAAGAAGAGATGGAGAAATACAGTGAGATGATAGAAGAACTTATTCAGATTATCACAAAATATTCAAATTAATTTTACCTGATAATTGATATTGGACTGAAATATGATAAATATAAGTCCGACCTGATTCTTGAACCAATAAAGGAAATGGGGAAGCTGTTAAGGAAGTGAATATAAAGCATAAAACTGTAAAACATTATATGAAAAGAGCTGTCATAAAATAAAAATCTATTTTATGACAGCCTTTCTTATAAGTTTATGCAGTCAGCTTTCAGTCGGCTGCATATTGCATTTACTGGAACAGTCTAAGTATTGAAGCTTCACTTTCAGCCTGTGCTTTGATATTAAAAATACGATATTTGTCAAGAACTTCATTCTTTTTCTGTTCAGTTACTTCTTTTGCATAATCAGTATCTTCAATTTTGCTCTTTGAAGCAGTAGTATTATATGCACTGTAATCATTTATATTGATTGTATGAGTCAGAGCGTTTGACTGCGCTCCAAGACTGCTTCTGGCATCACTCACTTTTTTGATGGCATCGTCAATATCTTTGATATTGAAGTTGCCAGTTACGTTATAATCTGCAATTCCCAAAGATTCCAATGTAGAGTTTACCATTTGAATCTTCATTCCGCCTCCCTGCGGATTTGTTGCAAGATTAAGGTCAGCCATACTTCCGTCAAGAAGCTTCATGGTATTAAAGGATGTGCCTTTTGCGACATCCTGAATAGACTGCTTTAAGCCGTCTATTTCCTGCTGCATGGAACGGATATCGCCTGATGAATAAATGGCGGTATTAGAAGCCTGCACGCTTAATTCGCGAATACGCTGCAGAGAATCCTGAATAGAAGATAAGCCTCCATCAGCAACTTTTAAAAGGTCCTGCCCTGTCTGGGCATTGGAAGAGCCGACAGAAAGACCTTTTGACTGGCTTTCTAGTTTGTTTGCTATCGCCATTCCGGCAGCATCATCGGCTGCACTGTTGATTTTTTTTCCACTGACAAGTGCAGTATAGTCTGTTTGAGACTGAATACCTGATATAGCCATAATACATTCCTCCTTGATTTTGATTATAGATTTGTTTTGTCAATTGGATTGGGCAATCAGCTCTTGGCTGGTTGCCATGGTATAAGTTACTTTTTTGAAGTATGTGAGGAGCCGGCTTTCTTGGTTTTGGAACTTTTAGATGATTGGGAAGCACCGACATCCTTTTCCTTTTCATTGTTGTAAAAACGCATACTTCCAGACTGCTTTGGTTTTTCACCCATTTCCGCTACATAAAATGCCTGCCTTAAATCACTTGCCGTGCGTCTGACGCAGTCAGGACAAAAACGTCCATATCGAATTGAACAGCCACAACTTTCACATTTTATGTAAAAACTGCTTCCATCTGGAATTTCGACTTTTCCCTCTCTCAGCATAAGATTCAAATGCTTCATGGGAACACCAGTCTCGTCTGCGATAACAGCCATAGTGGAAATACCATGCTCATCAAGATATTTTTTTACTTTTCCAAACTCGTCGTATTCTATGTTTTCGCAAGAAGAACAGACATACTTTCCGGAACCCCTGTAATAAAGAGAGCTTCCGCATTTGCTGCACTGTACAGGACGGCTTTCCAATATTGCTTTGATGTCAAAATCATTCATGGTCATTACTCCTCTCTTTATAAAATATTTATCGTCATATACTTCAATACAAATTATATAATATAGAAGAATATTTGTCAAAAAGAATTAAATAAAAATTTTAAAAATCTGGAAAAATTTTTCCGATTTTAAATTGACATTATGAGTGTGATACGATATATTAGAAGTAACAGAATGCAGAGAACGGATTCTCTGTGGCTTACAGGAGAACAGAGTGTCTGCGGTATGATTTGTGGACAATTTCCTGTGAAACAAGGAGGTGACTATATGGTAAGCAGTGTATATAACTATTATTTGTCTACGTATGCAAATAAAGAAGTTTCAAAATATGATACACACAAAAAAAGTGAGCTAAGGGATGTTTATTATTCCATGGTAAAGGTAAACCGCAAGTCCCCACTCTATAAGTTTACTAATATGCCGAAAGTGCAGAAGTACGCTATTGATATTAAAGAAACTGCAAGAGCTTTTAAAAATGTTGCAGCTTCCCTTACAAATCAAGACGGAAGTATTGCTGGATTTTCGAAAAAAAAGGCGGAATCGGGTAATGAAAATATTGTTTCTGCTGTTTATATAGGGAATGAAGAAGCAGAAGAAGGCGCAGGCTTTGATATTTATGTTAAAAATATGGCAAAGCCGCAGGTAAATGTCAGCAATTTTATGAATCCTTCCGAGGTGTCAATAAAGGAGGGAAGCTATTCCTTTGATTTATCTATCGGGAAATATACGTATGAGTTTTCTTTTGATGTAACGGAAGGCAGAAAGAACAGGGATGTTCAGAAGCAGATTACAAATCTGATTAACCGTGCGGATATCGGAATTTATGCTTCTGTAAAAGAAGGCTCTTCCGGAGATACAGCGATTGAGATTGTTTCTGATTCCACAGGACTTGGGGAAAAGGGTGCAGTAAAGACATTTGAAATCCAAAACAATGATAAGAGCGAGTCGGGCGATATTGTAAAAATGATGGGTCTTGACAGAACAGAAATTATGCCGGAAAATGCAATTTTTACAATAAACGGAGATGAATATTCAACTGCCGCAAATGTGTTTATATCAAACAATTTCAGAGTTACACTGAATGGAGAAAGTGGCGAATCTGAACCGGTGAGAATTGATTTGAAACCGGATTTCGATGCGATGATTGAAAATGTGTCGGAGCTTATTGATGCGTATAATTCGATGATTGATATGGCGAAATCTCACGCAGATGATTCAGAGAATTCAGATAAGCTGTTGAATGAGATTCAGAGAGTGGCAAATTATTATAAAGACGGTCTGGAGTCTTCGGGATTTATGGTCAGGGAAGACGGGTATATTGAGTTGGATGAGTCTCTTTTGGTGCAGTCTGCAGAGGACGGAACACTTAATGATGGTCTGGAGCAGCTCAATTCTTTAAAAAAAGCGCTGGTCAACAAGTCAAATGATATGTCACTGGACCCAATGAAATATGTAAATAAAAAACTGATTGCATATCCGAATCCGTTGAGGAATTTTATGAATCCTTATGTTTCTTCGCTGTACAGTGGAATGATGTTTAATGGATTTATATAGTAAAGCGGAAAATTATAACCGGAAAAATTTATTAAAAAGGATTGACTTTCCATATCCCTTGTGTTATAGTAAGTGAGCGATGGAAGAAGTCCTTTTTTTTTGCACATTTTTGTGCAAAAGAAAAACAAACAAAAAATTTTAGTGGAGGTGGAAGCTGTGCGCGTAAAGATTACATTGGCATGTACGGAGTGTAAGCAGCGTAATTACAACATGACAAAGGATAAAAAGACACATCCGGACAGAATGGAAACAAAAAAGTACTGCAAGTTCTGTAAGTCACACACATTACACAAGGAAACAAAGTAATTAAGATGGAGGTAAGGATATGAGCGAAACTGTATCAACAGATACAACTCCAGAAGTAGAAAAGACAGAGAAGAAAGAATCAGACAAGACCGTAAAAGCTTCTGATAAAAAATCAAACAACTCTCCAAAAAAGAAGAGCTGGTTTGCGGGAATGAAGGCTGAATTTAAAAAAGTGGTCTGGCCTGACAGACAGACAGTTATCAAAAGTACAACTGCTGTGGTTCTAGTTTCAGTCTTTACCAGTGTTCTTGTAAAGGTATCAGATTTGCTTATTCAGGCAGTCCTTGATTTGTTATTATAATTGTGTAAGGAATGGGTGATTATATGGAAGAAAAGGAACAGGATAAAGAAGCAAAATGGTATGTAGTGCATACCTACTCAGGATATGAGAACAAAGTAAAGACTGATATTGAGAAAACAGTTGAAAACAGAAAGCTTCAGGACCAGATTCTTGAGGTCGCAGTTCCTATGCAGGACACCGTGGAAATGAAAAATGGAGCAAAAAAGCAGGTCGAGAGAAAGTTATTTCCGGGATATGTGCTTATCCATATGTTCATGAATGATGATACCTGGTATGTAGTCAGGAATACAAGAGGTGTTACAGGCTTTGTAGGGCCGGGCTCAAATCCGGTTTCACTTACAGAGGAGGAAATTAAGGCTTTGGGCATTGATGTTCAGAAAATTGTGGTTGACTTCAAAGTGGGTGATAATGTTACGGTAACAGGCGGCGCGTGGGAAAATACAGTCGGTGTTATTAAGAGCATTAACGAAAACAAGCAGAGTGTTACGATAACTGTTGATATGTTTGGCAGGGAAACCCCTGTTGAAATTGGATTTACAGAAGTAAAGAAGATTGATTATTAGTTGGTCAATCAACCTTCGGTTGGTTGTATCATTCATCAAATTTAGGAGGTGCCATTATGGCAAAGAAAGTAGAAGGATATATTAAATTACAGATTGCTGCTGGTAAGGCAACACCGGCACCACCTGTTGGACCGGCACTTGGTCAGCATGGTGTAAATATTGCTCAGTTTACAAAGGAGTTTAACGCAAGAACAGCAGACCAGGAAGGTATGGTTATTCCTGTTGTAATTACTGTATATGCAGACAGAAGCTTTAGCTTTATTACAAAGACTCCGCCTGCAGCCGTATTATTAAAGAAGGCATGCAAGATTAAGTCTGGCTCCGCAGTTCCAAACAAGACAAAAGTAGCTACGATTTCAAAGGCAGAACTTGAGAAAATTGCCGAAACAAAGATGCCAGATTTAAACGCTGCATCTCTTGAGGCTGCCGTAAGCATGATTGCCGGAACAGCAAGAAGCATGGGCATTGCAATCGAGGAATAATTACAGGCCGAAGATATAAAATATCTTAGGCAGATATTGGAAACAGAGAACGTGGGAGGGGAACAGAAAGGTTCCTCCCGATATTACCACTAGGAGGCTATTGAAATGAAAAGAGGAAAGAAATACGTAGAAGCTGCAAAGTTAATCGACAGAACAGCAGCCTACGATGTAGAGCAGGCAATGGAGCTTGTAAAAAAGACTGCAACTGCTAAATTTGATGAGACAATTGAGGTTCATATCAGAACAGGCTGTGACGGACGTCATGCAGAACAGCAGATTCGCGGCGCAGTAGTATTGCCGCATGGTACTGGAAAATCAGTAAAGGTTCTTGTATTTGCCAAGGGTGACAAGGCTGCCGAAGCAGAAGCAGCAGGAGCTGAATATGTAGGAGCTGAGGAGCTGATTCCTAAGATTCAAAACGAGGGCTGGTTTGATTTTGATGTTGTGGTTGCAACACCAGATATGATGGGCGTTGTAGGACGTCTTGGACGTGTACTTGGACCAAAGGGCTTAATGCCAAACCCGAAGGCCGGTACAGTAACCATGGATGTTACAAAGGCTGTTAATGATATTAAAGCTGGTAAAATCGAGTACAGACTTGATAAGACAAATATTATTCATGTGCCAATTGGAAAGGCTTCTTTTTCAGAGGCTGATCTTACGGACAACTTCCAGACACTTATGGATGCTATCAACAAGGCAAGACCTTCTTCGCTGAAGGGACAGTATTTAAGAAGCATTACGGTAACATCAACAATGGGACCGGGCGTGAAGTTAAATGTGGCCAGACTGGCGAATTAAGGTTATGTTCAGGTAGAATCAGAATATAAAAAAATTCCGGAAAATGTTTATGTTTTCCGGAATTTTTTATTAAGAGTCAGAATTAAATATGAAAAGAGAAAAATAAAACCTAAAAAACAGTTGACAAGTTCCTGATTATATGATATCTTATCAAAGGTTTTTTAAATAAACCATTGCCGAAGACAGCAGGTTTGGAACTTTGCTTCCAACTAACGCAATGCGCCTGCCGAGGAATGTGAATCACTTGTCGATTGTATTATATTTATCGATTGTAACACTTCCGGTCTTTTGTGCCGGAAGTTTTTTAGGCATCAACATAAAGTTGGCTGCATAATGTAGAGTGCTTCTTATGAGCAATTAACACAAGTGTTGATTGCATGTTCGGCAGAGAGTGAAAGCTCTCATATTTGTCCATTTGGACATCGATTATAAAAGGAGGCAGAAATCATGGCAAAAGTAGAATTAAAACAGCCTATTGTTGCTGAAATCAGCGAATTGCTTGACGGTGCAAAGGCAGCTGTTCTTGCAGATTACCGTGGTCTTACCGTAGAGCAGGACACAGCGCTTCGTAAGCAGTTAAGAGAAGCCGGCGTGACTTATAAGGTATACAAAAATACCATGTTGAATTTCGCAATCAAGGGCACGGATTTCGAAGGTTTAAGCGCACATCTGGAAGGTCCTACCGCTATCGCAGTATCAAAGGAAGACGCTACTGCTCCTGCAAGAATTTTATTTAATTTCGCCAAGAGTGCTGAAGCACTGGAATTAAAAGCAGGTGTTGTAGAAGGAACCTATTATGACCAGGATGGTATTAAGGTAATCGCAACTGTTCCATCAAGAGAGGAGCTTCTTGCAAAATTCCTTGGAAGCATCCAGTCGCCTATTGCAAACTTTGCCCGCGTTATCAAGCAGATTGCGGAAAAGAACGAAGAGGTTGCATAAAATAGGTGTATTTATGTTTGCCGGAAATACCGGCGGGATTAGAATTTAGGAGGAAATAAAAATGACAACTCAGGAAATTATTGAAGTAATCAAAGGTTTATCTGTATTAGAGTTAAATGAATTAGTAAAGGCATGTGAAGAAGAGTTCGGCGTATCCGCAGCAGCAGGTGTTGTTGTAGCACAGGGTCCTGCAGGCGGTGCAGCAGAAGAAGAAAAGACAGAATTTGATGTGGAATTAACAGAAATTGGACCAAACAAGGTTAAGGTTATCAAGGCTGTTAAGGATGCAACAGGTCTTGGTCTGAAGGAAGCTAAGGAAATCGTTGATAATGCTCCAAAGGTAGTAAAAGCTGGCGTTTCCAAGGAAGAAGCTGAAGACCTCAAGACAAAGATTGAGGCAGAAGGCGCTAAGGTTACTCTTAAATAATATAACCGGTATTAGCGTGTATTAGAACAATCATTGAAAAGAAAATCAGAGTCGGAATTCCGCATAAACGGTTTTCCGACTTTTTTCTTCAAAATTCCTTTAAAATTTCTTCAAAAAACCGCTTGACAGATTCTTCCAAAGGTGATACTATGAGAAATACACTATTGTTGTTAATGGGAGAAGTATGCCCATTTGTCAGCAATACAACCTAAGTCACTTAACCCTCCCAAGGGTATAAGAATAAATAGAACAGGGGTGAAATGTCAAATGGAGAAAAACAGGATACGTCCGGTTAAAAATGGCAAAAGCTTACGAATGAGCTTTTCAAGGCAGAAAGAAGTCCTTGAGATGCCAAACCTTATTGAAATCCAGAAAAATTCATACAATTGGTTTCTCACAGAAGGTTTAAAGGAAGTTTTCGATGATATCTCACCAATTGAAGATTACAGCAACCACCTCAGTCTGGAATTTATTGACTTCCAGCTCTGCAGAGATGATGTGAAGTATTCAATTGAAGAGTGCAAGGAAAGAGATGCTACATACGCAGCTCCTCTTAAAGTAAAAGTAAGACTTCACAATAAAGAAACAGGTGAAATTACTGAACATGAGATATTTATCGGGGACCTTCCTATTATGACTGAGACCGGCACTTTTGTAATCAACGGTGCGGAACGTGTAATTGTAAGTCAGTTAGTACGTTCTCCGGGCATTTACTATGGTGTAGACCACGATAAACTCGGAAAAGAACTGTATTCATCCACAGTAATACCAAACAGAGGTGCATGGCTGGAGTATGAAACCGACTCAAATGACGTTTTCTATGTACGCGTTGACAGAACAAGGAAAGTTCCTGTTACTGTACTTATCCGTGCATTGGGCATAGGTACAAACGCTGAAATTAATGAACTGTTTGGCGAAGAACCCAAAATTCTTGCAAGCTATGAGAAGGATACATCCACAGACTATCAAAGTGGTCTGCTCGAATTATATAAGAAAATCCGTCCGGGCGAGCCGTTAAGCGTGGACAGTGCTCAAAGCCTGATTACAAGTATGTTTTTTGACGCAAGAAGATATGACCTCGCGAAGGTGGGACGCTATAAGTTTAATAAAAAGCTTGCGTTGAAAAACAGAATCACTGGAAGAACGCTGTCGGAAACAGTAGTGAGTCCTGTTACAGGAGAAGTGCTGGCAGAAGCGGGAACCATTGTGACAGAAGAGCTTGCAGAAACAATTCAGAATGCAGCCGTTCCATTTGTCTGGATTCAGACAGAAACAAAGAATATCAAGGTTCTTTCCAATATGATGGTGGACATTCATGAATATGTGGAGTTTGATGCAAGGGCGCTTGGTGTGAAAGAGCATGTATTTTTCCCTGTTCTTGCAGATATTCTCGATGCATCGGAAGATGAGGAGTCTTTAAAGGAAGAGATAAAGAACAATCTTCCGGAACTAGTTCCAAAGCATATTACAAAAGAGGATATTCTTGCTTCTATCGGTTACTGTCTGAATTTGGAGTATGGCATTGGCAATGCGGATGATATCGACCATCTGGGTAACAGACGTATCAGAGCTGTCGGCGAACTGCTGCAAAATCAGTACAGAATCGGTCTTTCCAGAATGGAGAGAGTAGTGCGTGAGAGAATGACTACTCAGGATATTGAGGGAGTTTCTCCGCAGTCATTGATTAATATTAAGCCTGTGACGGCTGCAGTCAAGGAGTTCTTTGGAAGTTCGCAGCTCTCACAGTTTATGGACCAGAATAATCCTTTAAGTGAGCTGACACATAAAAGACGTCTTTCTGCTCTTGGTCCGGGTGGTCTGTCCAGAGACAGAGCCGGATTTGAGGTGCGAGATGTGCATTATTCCCATTATGGAAGAATGTGCCCGATAGAGACGCCGGAAGGTCCGAATATCGGACTGATTAATTCGCTTGCATGTTATGCAAGAATTAATGAGTATGGATTTGTAGAGGCTCCATACAGAAAAGTAGATAAATCAGACCCTGCTAATCCGCGTGTTACTGATGAGGTAGTTTATCTTACCGCGGATGAGGAGGATAAATTTGTTGTTGCACAGGCAAATGAGCCGTTGGATGAGAGCGGTTATTTTGTCAATAATAATGTATCTGGTCGATTCCGTGAAGATACATTAAAATTTGAGAAGCGAGTTATTGATTTGATGGACGTTTCTCCTAAAATGGTATTTTCAGTCACCACTTCCATGATTCCGTTTCTTCAGAATGACGATGCGAACCGTGCGCTGATGGGATGTAATATGCAGCGTCAAGCAGTGCCGCTTCTGACCGCCGAGGCTCCTGTGGTGGGAACTGGTATGGAAGTAAAGGCAGCAGTCGATTCAGGTGTGTGTGTGGTGGCAAAGAAAGCCGGAGTAGTGGTTCGTTCTACCTCAAAAGAAATCACGATTAAATATGATGACAATGGTTCAAAAGAAACCTATCGAATGATTAAATTTTCAAGAAGCAACCAGAGCAACTGTTATAATCAGGTTCCGATTGTATTTAACGGCGACCATGTAGAGGCAGGAGAAGTAATTGCAGACGGCGCTTCTACAAAGAACAGTGAAATTGCGCTCGGCAAAAACCCTCTGATTGGTTTTATGACATGGGAAGGTTATAATTATGAGGATGCGGTTCTGTTAAGCGAAAGACTGGTAAAAGAAGATGTGTATACATCAATTCATATAGAAGAATACGAGACAGAGGCAAGAGATACAAAGCTCGGACCGGAGGAGATTACAAGAGATGTTCCGGGTGTCGGAGATGATGCCCTGAAAGATTTGGATGAAAGAGGAATTATCCGTATTGGCGCGGAAGTGCGTGCCGGAGATATTCTTGTAGGAAAGGTAACTCCAAAAGGAGAGACAGAGCTGACTGCCGAGGAAAGGCTGTTAAGAGCTATTTTTGGAGAAAAGGCCAGAGAGGTAAGAGATACTTCACTGAAGGTTCCTCATGGAGAATACGGCATTGTAGTGGATGCAAAGGTATTTACAAGAGAGAATGGAGATGAGCTTGCTCCGGGCGATAATATGTCTGTACGTATTTATATTGCGCAGAAGAGAAAAATATCGGTTGGTGATAAAATGGCCGGCCGTCATGGAAATAAGGGTGTTGTTTCCCGTGTGCTTCCGGTAGAAGATATGCCGTTTCTGCCAAACGGGCGACCTCTGGATATCGTTCTGAATCCTCTGGGCGTACCTTCCCGTATGAATATCGGACAGGTTCTGGAGATTCATTTGAGCCTTGCAGCGAAGGCGCTTGGTTTTAATATCGCAACTCCTGTATTTGACGGTGCCAACGAAGATGACATTCAGGATATGCTGGAGATGGCGAATGACTATGTAAATACAGAGTGGGAAGAATTTGAAAAGAAGTACAAAGATTTGGTGCATCCGGATATTATGCAGTATCTTTATGACAATCGCGCACACAGGGAAGAATGGAAGGGCGTTCCTATTTCGAGGGACGGAAAGGTATGGCTTCGCGACGGCAGAACTGGTGAATATTTTGACAGTCCTGTCACGATTGGACATATGCATTATTTGAAGCTGCATCATCTGGTAGATGATAAGATTCATGCCCGTTCCACAGGTCCGTACTCTCTGGTAACACAGCAGCCATTAGGAGGTAAGGCGCAGTTCGGCGGACAGAGATTTGGAGAAATGGAAGTGTGGGCACTTGAGGCTTATGGTGCTTCCTACACGCTTCAGGAGATTTTAACTGTAAAATCGGATGATGTAATTGGGCGTGTAAAAACCTATGAGGCGATTATCAAGGGCGAAAATATACCGGAACCGGGTATACCGGAGTCTTTTAAGGTGCTTTTGAAGGAGCTTCAGTCACTTGCGCTTGATGTCAAGGTATTAAGAGAAGACGACACAGAAGTGGAGTTAAAGGAAAATATTGATACTGGCGATACAGACTGGAATTCTATTATGTCAGGCGATGATTACAGACAAAACAAAGAGGAAAATCTTGGAGCTGCAGGCTATCAGCAGCAGGTCATTCAGGGAGATGAATTTATATCTGTCGGGGAAGAAGACGATGAAGAATTCAATAAGGAAGATGATGACGAGATTTTTGATAATGATGATTATATAGATGAAGATAATGAAGATTTTTCGGAAGAATAGTAGAAGGGAGTGCGTGGAATGACAGAAAATAACAAGTCAGCCTATGAACCGATGACGTTTGATAAAATCAAGATTGGTTTGGCTTCACCGGACAAAATCAGGGAATGGGCGCACAGAACACCGGAACCGGAAGATAAGACAAGTGAAGCATGGAAAAGATGGGAACAAGAAGGCATGGTATTAAAGCCGGAGACAATTAATTACCGGACATTAAAACCAGAAAGAGACGGTCTTTTCTGTGAAAAAATATTTGGACCAAGCAAGGACTGGGAATGCCACTGCGGAAAATATAAAAAGATAAGATATAAGGGCGTTATCTGTGACCGATGCGGGGTTGAGGTAACGAAATCCAGTGTGCGCCGTGAGCGTATGGGACGTATCGAGCTGGCAGCTCCAGTATCTCATATCTGGTATTTTAAGGGAATTCCAAGCCGTATGGGTTTGATTCTCGATATATCGCCAAAGGTTCTGGAAAAAATATTATATTTCGCTTCCTATATTGTTCTGGACCCGGGAACCTCAAAGCTGACTTACAAACAGGTGCTTTCCGAGAAGGAATACAGAGAGGCAATGGAGGAAAACGACAGTTTTCGCGCCGGTATGGGTGCAGAATCCATTTTAGAGCTTCTTACTGCCATTGACCTTGAACATGAGTCGAAAGACTTAAAAAGAGAGCTGCTGAATGCAAGTGGACAGAAGCGAGCAAAACTGATTAAGAGACTTGAAGTGGTAGAAGCCTTCCGTGCATCAGGAAACAGGCCGGAATGGATGATTCTGACGGTAGTTCCAGTTATTCCGCCGGATTTAAGACCAATGGTCCAGTTAGATGGAGGCAGATTTGCCACATCTGATTTAAATGATTTATATAGAAGAATTATAAACAGAAACAATCGACTGCAGAGACTTTTAGACCTTGGAGCGCCTGAAATTATTGTCCGCAATGAAAAAAGGATGCTTCAGGAGGCTGTGGATGCGCTGATTGACAACGGCAGGAGAGGGCGGCCGGTAACAGGTCCGGGAAACCGTGCCTTAAAGTCTCTTTCCGATATGCTTAAAGGCAAGCAGGGACGTTTCCGCCAGAATCTTCTTGGAAAACGTGTGGATTATTCAGGGCGTTCTGTTATTGTGGTAGGACCGGAGCTTAAAATTTATCAGTGCGGTCTTCCAAAGGAAATGGCAATTGAATTATTTAAGCCTTTTGTTATGAAGGAGCTTGTAACCAACGGAACGGCACATAATATCAAGTCTGCCAAGAAAATGGTGGAAAGACTTCAGACAGAGGTCTGGGATGTGCTGGAAGATGTAATTAAAGAGCATCCGGTTATGCTGAACCGTGCGCCGACACTTCACAGACTGGGAATTCAGGCATTTGAGCCGATTCTTGTCGAGGGTAAGGCGATTAAGCTGCATCCGCTGGTTTGTACGGCGTTTAACGCTGACTTTGACGGTGACCAGATGGCGGTTCATCTTCCGCTTTCAGTCGAGGCACAGGCAGAATGCCGGTTCCTTCTGCTTTCACCGAATAATCTTTTGAAGCCTTCTGACGGTGGTCCCGTTGCGGTTCCATCTCAGGATATGGTACTTGGTATTTATTATCTTACACAGGAACGGCCAGGTGCAAAGGGAGAAGGAAAAACCTTTAAAAGTATAAATGAGGCTATACTTGCCTATGAAAACGGCGTGATTACGCTTCATTCCAAAATCAGTGTCAGAGTGACAAAGTTTAATGAAGAAGGAAAAGCATTTACCGGGATTATAGAATCAACGCTTGGACGGTTTATCTTTAATGAAATTCTTCCACAGGACCTTGGTCTTACAGAGAGAATACAGGAAGAAGATATTTTAAAGCTGGAAGTAGATTATCATGTGGGCAAGAAGCAGTTAAAGAAAATTCTTGAAAAGGTTATTAATATACATGGAGCTACAAAGACGGCAGAGGTGCTTGATGATATTAAGGCAATGGGTTATAAATATTCCACAAGAGCTGCCATGACAGTTTCCATTTCCGATATGACAGTGCCTTCGCAGAAGCAGGAATACCTTGAGGATGCGGAAAAGAAAGTGGACAAAATCACAAAGAACTTCCGTCGTGGTCTGATTACCGATGAAGAGCGGTATAAAGAAGTAATCAAGGTATGGCAGGTAGTAGATGATAAAATTAAAGATGCGCTTCTTGGCGGTCTTGATAAATATAACAATATTTTTATGATGGCGGATTCCGGTGCCCGTGGTTCTGATAAACAGATTAAACAGCTTGCTGGTATGAGAGGCCTTATGGCTGATACCACAGGGCGGGCTATCGAGCTTCCAATCAAGTCAAATTTCCGTGAAGGTCTTGACGTGCTGGAATATTTTATTTCCGCACACGGCGCCCGCAAGGGTTTGTCAGATACCGCGCTCCGTACGGCCGACTCTGGTTATATGACAAGACGTCTGGTTGATGTGGCGCAGGAATTGATTATTCGTGAGGTAGACTGCTGTGAGGACAGAGAAATTCCGTTTATGGAGGTTTCCGAGTTTACAAACGGTTCCGGCGTGCTGGAAAGTCTGGAAGAGAGAATTACCGGAAGATATGCGGCAGAAACGATTGAGGATGCAGACGGCAATGTGATTGTAAAGGCAAATCATATGATTACGCCAAAGCGCGCAGCCGAAGTGATAAAGACAGAAAGAGAAAAAGTAAAAATCAGAACAATTCTTTCCTGTAAATCAAAAATCGGTATCTGTGCAAAATGTTACGGTGCAAATATGGCTACCGGTCAGGCAGTACAGGTCGGCGAGGCAGTTGGTATTATTGCCGCGCAGTCGATAGGTGAGCCGGGTACACAGCTTACCATGAGAACCTTCCATACAGGTGGTGTTGCCGGTGGCGATATTACTCAGGGTCTTCCTAGAGTAGAGGAGTTATTTGAGGCAAGAAAGCCGAAGGGACTTGCAATTATCGCAGAATTTGGCGGTAAAGCTGAGGTGACAGATACAAAGAAGAAGAGAGAAGTAGTGGTAAGAAGTCTGGATACAGACGAAGAAAAGGCATATCTTATTCCATACGGCTCAAGAATCAAGATTCAGGACGGTGATATCCTTGAAGCGGGCGATGCGCTTACAGAAGGTTCTGTAAATCCACATGATTTGTTAAAAATCAAGGGATTGCGTGCTGTTCAGGATTATATGCTGCATGGTGTTCAGGATGTATACCGTATGCAGGGTGTGGAAATTAATGATAAGCATATCGAAGTGATTGTAAGGCAGATGCTGAAGAAAATCAAGATAGATGAAGGCGGTGATTCCGGTTATCTGCCGGGAACTTCTGTGGATGTTCTGGATTTCAATGAAATGAATGAAAGATTAATTGCGGAGGGAAAAGAGCCCGCAGTCGGAAATCAGGTTATGCTTGGTATTACAAAGGCATCCCTTGCAACAAATTCATTCCTTTCAGCAGCATCCTTCCAGGAGACAACAAAGGTTCTTACAGAGGCTGCTATTAATGGAAAGGTAGACCCTCTGATTGGATTAAAGGAAAATGTCATTATCGGTAAACTGATTCCAGCAGGTACAGGTCTTAGAAGATACCGCGCTGTAAGACTCAGTACAGACAATCAGAAGATGAAAATCGATGAAGATGATATTCTGGAAAATACAGAGGAAACTGAAGGTGAAGAAGCTGCTGTGACAGAAGGAGAAGAGATATCTGAAGAAGTTCTGGAAGATGAAGATTTTTTAGAAGATGAGTTTTCAGAAGATGAAGATTTTGATGAAGAATTCTTTGAAGAGGAACTGGAAGATGAGATTTCTGACAAGGATAATGTTGAGGCGGCAGAGGCTGTCAGTGAGATTTCTAAATAAAAAGCTGAAATTTTTTACAGACAGAACAGATATACACTAGAAGAAAACTTTCATGTTTAAATAAACAAAAAATCTCCAATAATTAAAGTATTAGTTATTGGAGGTTTTTTATGCGAAAAACAGGTTTTCAGTATATAATTATTTTTTTTGGTGCCATTCTTTACGCTTTTTCTGTTGCAGTGATTTTAGAGCCAAACAGACTGGCTCCGGGAGGAGCCTCCGGACTGGCGATTATTATTAATTCCTATACAGGGATAAAAACGGGAACAATTATATTTGTGTTAAATATTCCGCTGATGGTTATGGGAATAAAAAATTTCGGCATAAAATTTCTGTATACCACGATTTTTGCGATTTTTATAAATTCTGTATTTGTGAATATTTTTGAATCTATACCAAAGCCCGTAGATGATATTTTTCTTGGAGCAATCTGTGGCGGAGTACTGGATGCCGTCAGTCTTGGTATTATTTTCCGTCAGGGTGGAACTTCAGGCGGAACAGATATTGTGGCAAAACTGGTAAGAAAGAAGATACCACATTTCGAGATAGGAAAAATATTTATCGCAGTTGATATGGCTGTGGTTCTTTTATCTGCATTTGCTTTTAAAAATATTGAAAATGCAGTTTATTCTGCTATCTGTGTGGTAATTACAGGTCAGATTCTGGACAGGATTTTATATGGAGGACAGAATGCAAGAATGTTATATATTATCAGTGATTCCTCAAGAGAAATAAGCAAAAGGCTTCTGGAGGAACTGGATACAGGAGTCACATATTTAAAAGGAACTGGAGGCTATACATCGAGAGAAAAAAATGTTATAATGTGTATTATCAGAAAAAGACGTCTTCCCCAGACCTTAAAGGTCATAAAGGAAGAAGATGACAGCGCATTTATTATAATTACGCTGGCAGATAAAGTAGTTGGAGAGGGATACAGAGAAATTGACAATGATTGAAAAGGATATTGTTACATCAAAGATAAAAAATATGATTGAAAAGGATACGGTTAAACCAAGGATAAAAAACATAATTGTAAGTATATGTACAATTGTAATTATAAGTTGTATAGCGGCATTTGCATTAATTACGGTAAATCTTCTGTCAAAAGAAGAATTTTCCTATGCGGATTCACTCAATGATACAGTTCTTACTGTGGAAAAGGAAAATATTTCTCTGAAGGAAATTTCTTATTATATATTGGTAGCCGAAACCAATTATAATGAAGCTGCCAATATCTACAATGAAGATAATCCTCATGCTTTCTGGAACATAGCTTTAAATATGAAATATTTCCGTAACAGAATAAAGCAGTCCGTAATCGATGCCTGTACAAGAGACAATGTCTATTATCAACAGGCATTAAAGGAAGGATATACATTGAAAGAAGAGGAGCTCCAAGAAATCAGGGATAAGGCGCTGGAGGAAATCAGCAAAATGACAGACTGGCAGATGAAGCTTACTGACTATCAGATGAGCGATATGGTAAATGTGCTTACAAAGATTGCCTATTCCAGAAAATATGCAGAAAATTTGATGGCAGAGGGATATACGGCACAGGAGCTGGATGTAGATGGCTCTAAATACGAGGAAATAAAAAAGGACTATGCTGTTTCAATCAATCAGAAAATATGGAAGAATATTACGCTTGGAAAAGTAACCATAAATAATGAAGATGCAGCACGCTGATATGTGCAGTGAAAAAAGTGAGTTCAAATACAGATTAATTGCAGGCATCGTGAGCCTGTGGGAACTTTCCTGCATGTTGTTTTACAATAGCTGCTTTATAAAAACTGTGTCATAGAAAATAAAATATTACCAATGAAAGGGAACATAATTATGCCGGGATATGATACACATTATCTTTTTGGGGTGGAGGCGTATAGAAAAATACCGGATTCCAATGTGAAGACGGCAATCAAAAAGGGGAAGAGGGCTTATGTTCTGGGAATGTTAGGACCCGATATTTTCTTTTATTATGCAACAGAGGTAGCTGCGCCGAGGAAAAATATAGGCTCTGTCATGCATACACAAAAAACAGATTTGTTTTTAAGAAGCATGATTGATTATGTAGAAAAGCTGGACCAGAAAAGAAACAGCGTGGAACTGGCCTATTTATGCGGTTTTCTCACTCATTATTATCTGGACAGAGAATGTCATCCTTATGTTTACTGGAGAACGAATTATCTGAACAGGAAAAAGGATTATCTGGAGAAGCATTATCAATATGAAAATGATATTGATGTGGCACTTTTAAGAACTATGAGAAATACCACACCTTATGAGTTTTTAAAGGTAAGTCAGATAAAAATAGACGGACAGGACAGAGAAAGAGTATGCAACATGCTTTATTATGCGATTCATAACACTTATACAGATTCAAGAATTACTTTAAGAGGAATTCGACTTGCGATTATCTCGATTCAGAAGGAACAGAGATTTTTTAAAATGTGTTCAAACGGAATAAAGACAGCAGTGGAAACAGTGGAGGAGTATTTTATAGGGCAAGCGTATCTCGCTTTACTGATTCCGGGAGTGGATAAGGAAATCAGTGAGGACCCGTTAAATTTGCGGCATGACATGTGGCGTAATCCGTGGAAGCTGGAGAAGTGTTCAGATGCTTCTGTACCGGAGATGATGGAAAAGGCAGGGGCTCAGTTTCTGGTTGCAACACATTTGCTGGAAGATTATCTGTATGAATTTAAGGGGGATGAAACAGCCTATCATATGCTTTTGGGGAGGATAGGGAGAGCTTCTTATCACAGCGGGCTGAGCTGCGATATTCCAAGTTAAGAGAAATTTATCTCTGTTACATACTTTGAAGATAAAATCAAAGTTAATATTTATGGGTTGAATTTGGATATATGAAAATGTAAAACAGGTAAAAGAGTATTTGAACTGTTTTGTAAGAACTGTATCATAGAAAATATGGAGTAATTTTTTAGAAAACAGAAAGAGGCTGTCGCATGAAATATCAAACATACAAAATATAGCAATTACCATGGTCTGCAATAGTTTGTAGTGACATTTTTCAGTGCGACAGCCTCTTTTGTCTCGTTTTACAGGAAATCACTTTGTAGTGTATTCCCGTTCTATTGTTAAATCCATAACATTAATAAAGTTATTTTCAGGCTTGTTTTTCTGCCTTTCCCGATGGTCTTACCAAAAACAGTGAAAGCAGCAGTGCAATAATATATAACACAATTGTTGCATACAATACACATTGATATCCGGTAGGATTTACTGTAATTAATTCAACGCTTCCATCAGAAAGTGCATGTTCAATCACCTTGGATTCTCCAAAATGGTTTACAATCCATGTAGCCATCTGATTTCCGGTCAGGCCGGCAAATGCCCATGCGGATAATGTAATACCATGTATTGCGCTGATATTTCCCATACCGTAGTGGTCGGAGAGCAGCGTCGGTACATTGGAAAAGCCTCCGCCATAGCCTGCGTTTACTACAAAAATCAGTCCTAGAACAAGGATAATTAAAAGAGTGCTTCCTTCTCCGTTTTTAATACCGCCGGTTAACATGACCAGAGCTGTAAATGCAATTGACAGAACAAAGATAATTTTATAAATGGTATTTCTGTCTTTCATGGTATCTGCCCATGCAGAAAATCCAAGTCTGCCGCCAGCATTAAATATTGCGGATACTGTGGAGATAATACCTGCAAAACTGGCCAATCCGATACATTTCACAATCATCTTTTCCTGAGAAATCAGAGCCAGTCCACAGGTGATATTAATGTAGAACATCAGCCAGATACCGATATAATTTGCCATAGGCCGGCTTTTAATCACGGACATAATACTTTGTCCGGCTTCCTTTGTCTGTGGTTCATGCCAGTCATCAGGCTTCTTTAACAGAAGATGTCCAAGAAACATCATAATAAAGTAAACAACAGCCAGAATCCAGAACATTTTGTAGATGCCGCCATTTCCAAGACTGTCAAGCATTGCTTGCATAATTGGGCTAGCGATTGCCTTTGCGGCACCAAAGCCCGCAACAGCCAGTCCGGTTGCCAACCCTTTTCTGTCTTTAAACCACAGCATTAATGTTTTGACTGGCGACAGATATCCGGTTCCCAGACCAATTCCCATAATCAAGCCATAGCATATGTAAATGCCAATCAGGGCAAGAACGCTTCCACGATGTGCTCCGCCATAGTAAATAAAGAAGCCGGTTCCTGCCATGCCCGCTGCAAAACAGATGGTTGCAATCAGAGAAGATTTGTGAATATCTTTTTCGACAATGTTTCCAAGAAATGCTGCGGACATTCCAAGGAAAAATATGGCGAAGCTGAAAGCCCATTCTGTCGCTCCTTTGGAAAAGCCGATATAATCAGCAATTTCCTGACTGAAGATTGACCAGCAGTAAACAGTACCGATGCTGCAATGAAGCAGAAGTGCAGGAATAGCGGCACGAATCCATTTGTTTGTACGCCACCCGCCGTTTTGGGTTGAATTTTTTTCCATATATTACCTCCGTTTTTTAAATTGTAAAAGTTATCTTTTTATTTTACAATAGATTGGGGTAAATTTCAATCAGATTTTGGGGAAAAATGGAGTTATTGGGAATAGGAAAGCTAGAAATTGGAAAATAATTGACAATAAAAGATTAATAGATTATAATATTTATAAAATAATAATAAATAAATATAAAAAATTATTATTTATGTTATAACAAAAAGGAGGTAAAAGGTTATGAAAATTGGAAAAAAGCTGGCTGCTGCCAGTCTTGTGGCAGTTTTTGCCGTTAATCAAAGCTTTAGTGCATTTGCAGCGACATTTACGGTGAGCAATCCTGTATTAATTTCGCAATCTGTTAAAAATGGAACAGTAACCGCAAGAATAAAAGGGGTAATAAACGCAAGTCCAAGCAGCTTTTGTCTGGGATTGACAGAATTTTTTAATTATAAAACGTCTTTTAATGCGGTGCGTGAAGAGGAAAGATTATGAGAAAAGGGTTAGGAATAGTGGTATTGTTATTTATTTCAATATGGATATGTGCCAGTTGTAAATCCAAAACAGAGGATTCAGAAAATATGGAAATTACTACAAAATCACTGGCGGTATCCGGACTGGAAGTAAAGCCGGAAAAAGGAGTTGAAATCGTCAGAGATGCTTCTTTATTTATACCACCAAAGGAAAATCAGGAATATCAGGAGGGATTTGATCATCAGTACTGGTTTAGCATGACAAATATGTCATCTATTTCAGTTGCCGAAACAATGGACAGCTGTTATCTTTTGGCTTATGGTTTTTTGTATGCGTATGATAAGGAATCTAATCAGGCGGCGCTGCTTTGTCATGATCCTACCTGTCAGCATGAATATCTTTCAGATTGCAATGCGCTGATAAGCAGTGAAGGAAGCAGTTTTCTAAGATATTATAATGGATATTTGTATACACTGGTGACAAAGGAGGAGTCTTCGCCGGAAACCAAAAAAGAGCATCTGGATCTGTATCGGATGTCTCTCGACGGTACAACAAGAGAGTTTGTCTGCAGACTGGCCACATCAATTGGAGTACTGGGTTCTCAATATAATATTTATAATATTGGTGATGTTGCGATTCACAGAGGATATCTGTACTATATTTATGCCTATGGAAGCGGGGAAGAAGAGAGTAACTATTATGTAAATAAAAGTAATGTATTGTATCGGATTGCACTGGAACAGCCCGCACAGCCGGAAGCAATCTGCGCAATGGAGCCGGGAGGAGATTGGCATGATGTTCAGCTAGAGGGACATGGCTCCTATCTGTATTTCAACCGAACGGGAAAACAGAATGAATTATATCGTTATAACACAGAATCAAACCAGCTCGAATATATGGATGTGACAGGGGCTGTGTTTTATGCGATATGTAATGACAGGATTATCTATTACAAAATTACTGAACCGGACCGTTATTTTTATTATGATATGAAAAGCAGAGAGCATGGAATCTTTTATCAGGCGGAGGAAAATGCAGAGTATACAGTGGGATATCTGGTCTGTGATGGAACCTATTTTAATCGTCTGCTGATGTATAAGGACTGCGATTATATACTGATTTGTGATGAAAATCTAAATGAAATAACAAGACATGCCAGCAGTACGAGACATACTTTATATTTTTATTTTCGGGACAAAAATATTGCAATACAGGATTTAGAACCAGATTCGCCAGGAATATGGAGATTTTTTGACAAGGATGATTTTTCGCAGGGGGAGGAAAGTATGAAGGAAGCAAAAGCTTTTCGATAAATTTAAAGACAAGTTATTTTTATATAGAGATAAAACGTATATTTTATAGGAAATATACGAAACCACACTCTCTTTGTTGCAGGAGGACACTATGAAACGAGTGATTGATAAACATGCTTATACATATTCTGCTTATGCAGCTTCAAAATCCGGCATTTATGTAAAATGTCCCAAATGCGGCAATCTTGCCATTATAACTGCTGATGATAATACTGCCTGCTGCAAATGTACAAAATGTGGTTTTTCTAAGCGGAAAAAACACGTGATGTATCATTACGATGTTCACAATCAATGTAAAGGCTGTGGGCGATATTATAGAGTAGATATTACAGAAGAAAAACAGCAACATGTTCATGTTCTTCGTGTTGCCTGCCCATTCTGCGGATACGCCATGTCAGGCGAGGTTCGAAAAACAGCAAAAATGATTTATTACCGTGGTGAAATCCGAAACGCCTGTGAGCCCTTTTTTGGCTGTGAACTTTGGTTTTTAACTTATTTTTGCCATAAACCTATATGGGCACTTAATCGAGCACATCTTGCTTATCTTATAGATTATTTGAGTGCTGATTTGCGTGAAAAACCTGCTGATTCAAAAATGATGATGACACAGGCAGATTTTCTTCCAGCCTTTATGAAAACTGCAAAACACAGAAATAAAATAGTCAAACTCCTCATAAATATGCAAAATAAATAATGGAATTTTTTTAAATAATTTTATTTATAATAGGTAAAAAGTATATTTTTTATATTGTGTTTTAAATATGTTTGTATTATAATTCGGAATAAAGAATTATTAAATAAAATAATTTTTTGCTATTGCAATAAATTTAGAAAGGATAAATGATTGTGAGTAAAAA
>ERZ778516.567-NODE-567-length-30839-cov-12.558310_pt1 | contig 30839 bp, 24 predicted proteins | sample MGYA00510342_ERZ778516 | MGnify/ENA primary metagenome ERZ778516 (study PRJEB29527, sample SAMN07138961) | mouse gut metagenome | material: feces | host: mouse | place: China:Nanjing | collected 2016-01-25 ... | reverse complement strand
ATGGCTGCCCAGTTCTTCTGAACCACATCGTCGCCCTTACGTCCGTAGGTTGCCTTTGCAGCAGCTTTCATAAGGTCGATGGCCTGCTCCTCCGGAATGATTCCGGTCAGTTTGAAGAATGCAGACTGCAGGATCGTATTGATACGGGTCGGACCCATGCCGGTCTCGATACCGATCTTCACGCCGTCGATCACATAGAACTTGATGTTGTGGTTGGCGATGAATGCCTTCACCTGTCCCGGCAGATGCTTCTCAAGCTCTTCCATATTCCACGGACAGTTCAAAAGGAAGGTTCCTCCGTCCACCAGTTCCTGAACCATGTTGTATTTATTCACATAAGACGGATTATGGCATGCCACGAAGTCCGCTTTGTGAATCAGATATGTGGACTTGATCGGTTTCTTGCCGAAACGCAGGTGAGACATGGTCACACCGCCGGACTTCTTGGAATCATAATCAAAGTATGCCTGTGCATACATATCGGTGTTGTCGCCGATGATCTTGATGGAGTTCTTATTGGCGCCGACCGTACCGTCTGCACCCAGACCCCAGAATTTACAGTTGGTCGTTCCTTCCGGAGTCGTGACCAGAGGAGCACCGGTCTCAAGAGACAGGTTTGTCACGTCATCCACGATACCGATGGTGAATTTCTGCTTCGTTGTATTGTCATAGACTGCAACGATCTGTGCCGGCGTGGTGTCTTTGGAACCAAGGCCATAACGTCCGGTAAAGATCGGCGTATCGTTGAACTTCGTTCCCTTCAGCGCTGCAACCACATCCAGGTAAAGCGGCTCGCCAAGTGCGCCCGGCTCTTTGGTTCTGTCAAGAACCGTAATCTGTTTTACCGAATCCGGAATCGCTTCGATCAGTGCTTCTGCGCTGAACGGACGGTACAGACGTACCTTTACCACACCAACCTTCCGGCCTGCTGCCAGCAGATAGTCGATGGTCTCCTCGATGGTATCGCATACGGAACCCATGGCAATGATCACATGTTCTGCATCCGGAGCACCATAATAGTTGAACAGTTTATAACTGGTTCCGATCTTTGCATTGACCTTGTCCATGTACTCCTGAACGATCGCCGGAAGCGCATCATAATACGGATTACATGCCTCGCGAGCCTGGAAGAAGATATCCGGGTTCTGAGCGGAACCTCTCTGGCACGGATGATTCGGATTCAGCGCATCTTTTCTGTATGCATCGATGGCATCCATGTCAACCATATCCTTCAGATCCTCGTAATCCCACTGCTCGATCTTCTGGATCTCATGGGAGGTACGGAATCCATCGAAGAAATTGATGAACGGAAGACGTCCCTTGATCGCTGCACAATGAGCCACCGGCGTCAGGTCCATAACCTCCTGTACGCTGGACTCGCAGAGCATGGCTGCACCGGTCTGACGGCATGCATATACATCAGAGTGATCACCGAAGATCGACAGCGCATGGCTTGCCAGCGCACGTGCAGATACATTGAATACACCCGGAAGTCTCTCACCTGCTACTTTATACAGGTTGGGGATCATCAGTAAAAGACCCTGGGAAGCAGTAAAGGTGGTCGTCAGAGCGCCTGCTGCCAGAGAACCGTGCACAGCACCTGCTGCACCTGCCTCAGACTGCATCTCCGTCACCTGTACGGTCTGTCCGAAGATATTCGTCCTTCCCTGAGTTGCCCACTCATCTGTCGCTTCTGCCATAACAGATGAAGGTGTGATCGGATAGATCGCTGCAACGTCCGAATAAGCATAGGATGCGTGAGCCGCTGCATGGTTTCCATCCATGGTTTTCATTTTTCTGGCCATTTTGTTATTCCTCCTCTTTAAATATCAATAAGACCTTTATTCATGACAACTGAAGCTCCCGCTGGGGATCTTCAGATGTTTTTATAAAAAACAGTTCTTATCATACGGATTCATTTTAGCACAGATTACGCAGATTGTCCATTTTGTATTTTAAAATTTGTGTGAATTTTTGCAGTTTTTCCTCTTCCTGCCATCAGGAAATCTCCGATGCGAAAAAAAGAAGAAGCAACCGACTGGTTCAGTCCCTTCCCGCCCCTGAACACCTGCCGGGAGTCAGAGGACAGAGTCTCTCCCTTCTTTATAAAATGATTCACTTTACAGGTATAGTCCATATTAAGCGATTCGAAGCATAATACCTTCACATCAGCCTCCTGAAAAGTTTTCTTTGTGTGAGTTTACCACATTTTCCGGCGGCTGACCATATGATGCCGCTGAATGATGTTTTTAAGCTGTCCTTTATCAAAGAGTTTCTTTCTACGATCTGAGCCGTCCCCTGGCAGACATCTGTCCTGCCGCCTTGAGACAGAAGAATATGCAGAAAGCAAAAAACGGCAGAAGCTGCGCCAGGGATACAGGCAGCTCTGCCGTTTTTCTCTTCTATACTATATGGATTCAATCTTCCAGAGATTCTTTTATCTTTTCCATAAAGCCCTTCTTTTTGGGCTTCGTTCCGGTGTTTTTCTGATTCAGGGAATTTCCGCTCTCCAGGTCGTATTCTTTCAGTGCAGCTTTCGCCGCATGGCTTAAGTTTGTCGGTACCTGAATGACCAGCGTCACGTAATGGTCGCCGCGGACGTTCCTGTTGCGCAGAGAAGGCATGCCCTTGCCGCGCAGACGGACTCTGGTGTCCGTCTGGGTTCCGGCCTTCACGTCATACTCTACTTCTCCGTCCACGGTCTTGATCCGAATGGTTCCGCCGAGCGCCGCTACCGGAAACGTAATCGGCACCGTTGAAAATATATCCATATCCTGTCTCTGGAACGACGGATGTCTGGACACGATAACCTCCACCAGAAGATCGCCTCTCGGGCCCCCATTGGCACCCGGTTCCCCTTTTCCGCGGATCCGGATACTCTGCCCGTTGTCAATACCGGGCGGAACTGTAACGGATATTTTCTTTTTACTGGAGATAAACCCCGTCCCATAGCAATCCGGGCATTTGTCCTTGATGATCTTTCCGGTTCCGTTACATTCCGGGCAGGTACGCACGTTCTGCACCATGCCGAACAGCGACTGCTGCGTATAGACCACCTGTCCCTTTCCGCCGCACTTCGTACAGGTCTGCGGATCGGTCCCGGGCTTTGCCCCGGTCCCGTGGCAGGTCTTACATTCATCTTTCAGCGTCAGCTCCAGCTCTTTCTCACAGCCTTTCACCGAATCCTCAAAGGTGATCCTCACACTGGCGCGCAGATCCGCTCCCCGCATGGGGCCGTTGTTGGCTCTCCGGCTCCTTCCGCCTCCGAACAGATCGCCGAAGATGTCGCCGAAAATATCGCCCATATCCGCACCCGAAAAGTCAAAACCGCCGAAGCCTCCGCCCCCGCCGCCCTGTTCGAACGCCGCATGACCGAACTGATCGTATTTCCGCCTCTTGTCTGCATCACTTAAAATCGCATAAGCCTCCGAAGCCTCTTTAAACTTCTGCTCCGCTTCTTTGTCTCCCGGATTCATATCCGGATGATATTTCTTGGCCAGTTTTCGATATGCACTTTTAATGGCCGAATCATCCGCATTTTTATCCACTCCAAGGACCTCATAATAGTCTCTCTTCGTCTCTGCCATATCTGTCATCCACCTCTCGTCAAAGCTGCGGGAATCTCTCCCCCTGTACAACCGAACACCCACGGCCGTTTGCTGACCGTGGGTAACATTCTCCTATAACCAAAACGGAACTTTGCCCGCAGTTTTATTCTATACCTCGCGATAGTCTCCGTCTACCACATCATCTGCAGCCTGTGAGTTCTGTGCGCCGCCCATATCCGGACCTGCGCCCTGTGCGCCCGCACCTGCGGCCTGCGCCTGCTCATACATCTTCTGGAACAGGTTCTGGGATGCGGTCATCAGATCCTCTCTGCCTGCCTTCAGTGCATCGATATCTGCATCGGAGATGTCGGTCTGGTTCGCGGTTCTCTCAATCACAGCCTTCAGAGAAGCGATCTTTTCCTCCACGGCCGCTTTCTCGGAAGCATCCAGGTTCGCGCCTGCCTCTTCCAGTGCCTTCTCGGTCTGGAATACAATGGCATCTGCATCATTTCTCGCATCGATGCCTTCCTTGCGCTTCTTATCCTGTGCCTCGAACTCTGCCGCTTCTTTCACTGCCTTCTCGATATCAGAATCGGACATGTTGGAACCTGCCGTAATCGTGATATGCTGCTCTTTGCCGGTTCCCATATCCTTTGCAGACACATTCACGATACCGTTGGCATCGATGTCGAAGGTAACCTCGATCTGCGGAACGCCGCGGCGTGCAGGCGGAATTCCGTCCAGGCGGAACTGTCCAAGAGACTTGTTGTCTTTTGCGAACTGTCTCTCACCCTGTACCACATTGATGTCGACGGCCGTCTGGTTATCTGCTGCCGTGGAGAAGATCTGGCTCTTCTTCGTCGGAATCGTTGTATTCCGCTCGATCAGACGGGTTGCAATACCGCCCATGGTCTCAATGGACAGGGACAGCGGAGTCACATCCAGAAGAAGGATATCGCCTGCGCCTGCGTCGCCTGCCAGCTTGCCGCCCTGGATGGAAGCGCCGATGGCCACGCACTCATCCGGGTTCAGGGTCTTGCTGGGCTCATGGCCGGTCAGCTGTTTTACTTTATCCTGTACCGCCGGCACACGGGTGGAACCGCCTACCAGCAGGACCTTGCCGAGCTCGGACGGACTCACGCCTGCGTCACGCAGCGCCGCCTGAACCGGATTCGCCGTACGCTCTACCAGGTCATGGGTCAGTTCGTCGAACTTCGCTCTGGTCAGATTCATATCAAAATGGAGCGGTCCGTCGCTGTTCATGCTGATGAACGGCAGATTGATGTTGGTCGTGGTTGCAGAAGAAAGCTCCTTCTTCGCCTTCTCAGCCGCTTCCTTCAGTCTCTGCAGCGCCATCTTGTCGCCCGACAGATCCACGCCGTTTAACTTCTTGAATTCAGACAGCATCCAGTCTGTGATCTTCTGGTCAAAATCATCGCCGCCCAGACGGTTGTCTCCGGCTGTTGCCAGAACTTCAATGACGCCGTCGCCGATCTCGATGATGGATACGTCGAAGGTACCGCCGCCAAGGTCGTATACCATGATCTTCTGCTCTTTCTCATTGTCCAGACCATACGCAAGCGCTGCCGCCGTCGGCTCGTTGATGATACGTTTTACATCCAGGCCCGCGATCTTGCCCGCATCCTTGGTTGCCTGTCTCTGTGCATCATTAAAATAAGCCGGAACCGTGATGACTGCCTCTGTCACCTTCTCGCCCAGATAGTTCTCTGCATCCGCCTTCATCTTCTGAAGGATCATCGCCGAAATCTCCTGCGGAGAATATTTCTTGTCGTCAATGGTCACTTTATAATCACTGCCCATATGTCTCTTGATGGAAGAGATGGTCTTCTCCGCGTTCGTAACTGCCTGACGCTTTGCAGGCTCTCCTACCAGACGCTCTCCGGTCTTGGTAAATGCCACGATGGACGGTGTGGTCCTTGCACCTTCTGTATTGGCGATGACGGTTGGTTTTCCGCCCTCCATAACGGATACGCATGAATTGGTTGTTCCCAGGTCAATACCGATAATTTTACTCATAATGATTCCTCCTGATTATAGTTTTGCATCTGTCCCCGCCGGTGCACGGACATCTGCTGTTTATGATGGATTCAGTTTGCTACGCTTACCATGCTGTGCCGAAGCACCGCATCTTTATATTGATAACCCTTCTGGAATTCCTCTGCGACAATGTTCTCGCCCAGCTCCTCATTTTCCACGTGCATAACCGCATTGTGAAGATTCGGATCGAATTCCTGGCCGACCGCTTCGATCGGGGTCACACCCAGGTCTGTCAGTACCGTCATCAGCTGCTTATAGATCATCTCCATGCCGCTGGCAACCGGCGCTTCTCTTTCTTCCTCCGGGATGCTTTTGATCCCGCGTTCAAAATTGTCCACTACCGGAAGGATCTTTTCAATCACATCCTTTGCGCCGATGGTGTACATCTGGGACTTTTCCTTCTCCGTCCGGTTCCGGAAATTCTCGAACTCCGCCAGCTGACGCTTTACCCTGTCTGTCAGTTCTGCGATCTGTTCATCCTTCTTATCCTTCTTCTCTCTTTTCTTGAAGAAGCCTTTCTTCTCTCCCGGTCCGGATGCCTGCTCCGTCTCCGGTTCCTCCTGGCCTTCTTCTGTTCCCGGGGCCTCTTCAGATACGGCTTCCTCCTGCTCCTGTCCGCTTTTTTCTGCTGCTTCTGCAGGAACCTCTTCCTGTGCGGCTTTTTCCTGCTCCAGCTCCTGTTCGAATGCTTTCTTCTCTTCCAACTGTGTCTCCACCTTTCTATTTGTGGAAAACGTCGTCCAGCTGATCCATCAAGGTCTTCAGCGTACTCATGACGTTCTCATAATCCATCCTCTTGGGTCCGATAATTCCAACCGTCCCCTGCAGTCCCTGCCCCAGCTCATAGGTAGCCGTTACAACGCTGCAGTCCTTCATACTCTGGATCGGCGATTCGCTTCCGATGTATACCTGTATGCCCTTGTCTTCTTTGCTCAGCGTCTCTGTAACCAGTTCCGCCAGCATCTGCTTCTCCTCCAGAGTCTGGATCAGCTCGCTGGCTTTTCCATTATCGCTCAGTTCCGGATAACGGAAGATGTTGGTCGCACCGCCGGTATAGATCTCCATACCCTCATCCGAATGAATGGCTTCCGCCACCGCATCCACCACATCACTGATGATATTACTATGGATACCCGCCTGCTCTTTCATACTGGAAATCATCTGCAGATTGATCTCTGCGATGGTCTTTCCATTCAGCATGGTATTCAGAAGGATATTCAGCTTCAGAATCGTCTCTGTATCCAGGTCCTCGCAGATCGGAATCAGCTTATTGCGGATCACATTGCCTTCCGCTACGATCACCGCCAGAATCTGATGTTCATCCACTTTGGACAGCTGGATAAATTTCAGCTTGTTCTGGTGGTACTGAGGCGTCGATATCATGGTGGCATAATTGGTATTGTTCGCAAGCACCTTCACCACCTGCTTCAATACCTGCTCCAGCTTATCGGTCCTCTGAATCATCAGCTCCTTCAGCTCTGTGACTTCCCGCTCCTTTTCTTCCATCAGGTAGTCCACATAAAGACGGTATCCTTTGTCAGAAGGGATCCGGCCTGCTGACGTATGGGGCTGTATGATATAGCCCATCTCTTCCAGGTCCGACATCTCGTTGCGGATCGTCGCAGAACTCAATTTCAGATCCGAATACTTCGATATGGTTCTGGACCCTACCGGTTCTCCGGTCTCCAGATAGGTCCGGATGATCGCATGAAGGATCTTCCGTTTTCTCTCATCCAGATCCACGATCTTACATCCCTTCCTTTCTTGTTAGCACTCGGCGTTCAAGAGTGCTAACATTTACTGAGATAAAGATAGCACCCCGAAGGGTGCTTTGTCAATACTTTTATCATTTTTTTATAGATTTTCTACCGCGTCCTGAGAAATACATATTCTCTCTGCGCTGCTTCGTCCTCCGGATACTGCTCCAGATAGCTTTCCATCTTCAGCTTCGCCGTCTCAAAATCACCCTTTTGCTCATATATGGCAATTTCGTTTCCCAGCAGCTCCTTCAGGCTACTGCCTTCCCCTTTGGAAATGCCGCTCTCCAGCGTTGCCAGAGCCGCATCATAGTCTCCCTGCTTCATCTGCCACGAAGCCACTTTTGCATAAGCGGACTGATGCTCCGGGGATTCTCCTTCCAGATAGCTCTGATACAGCGTGATCGCATAATCCGTATTTCCCATCTGCCAGTACAGTTCTGCTTCCCAGTAGACCGCTTCCCTGTTTCCGCCCTCGGCGGCTTTTTCCAGACAGGTCTTTGCGTTGGCATAGTCCTCCATATAATAAGAAAGCCTTCCCTGCATGACCAGGTCCTTCTTCGGAGTCAGTTCTGCCGCTTCAGAAAAATCCGCGCTGGCAGCCTGCGGATTTCCCGCCTCCTGATACAGCAGGCCGCGGGTCAGATAGATCTCTGCGCTTTCCTTCAGATCCAATATGGCACTGCAGGTGTCAATGGCTTTCTGAATGTCCCCTGCATGGTACTGAGCCGAAGCTTTATATGCCGCAATGTCCAGTTCCAGGCTCCCGGCACGCATATCTGCAAGCTGAAGCGCCTCTTCATAAGAAGCGATTGCCGCATCATAATCCCCTTCCAGCGCCTGCTGCATCCCCTGCGCCCTCAGCGCAAGCTGCTGTTCCTCCACCTCCCGGCTTTTTCCGCAGCCGCTGAGACAAAGGATACAGAGCCCGGCCATGATCCATTTTTGCATCTTCATTCTGATTCCTCCAGCCAAAACGAACGGTTCATGGTACACGCCAGTACCAGTCTTCGGGGCAGCTTCTGAAAGCGCCGCCCCAGCCTGTATCCCAGAAATTTTCCTGCATTCTGGGCAACCACGGTAAAGATCAGCCATGGCCTGCCAATGCGTATACAGTGCCGTATACTCTTCACCACCAGGCGCATGCCTTCGGATTCGGAACGCACGCCTCCAAACACCTCCGGATGCATCGTCTGAGACACGGCAAGGTCAAAATACCGGTGAAACTGCTGTACCGCATGATAATTGTGGGAATGGATCACCCTTGCATCTGCACAATAGGCAATCTTCCCGCCGGCCTGAATCAGCCGGCCGGCAAAAATCATATCTTCGTTAAAGATCGTCTTCTTCTCGAAACCTCCCAGCTTCAGATAGGTATCTCTCCGCCAGGCTGCGCATACATTGGAACAGAAGAAGGTCTTCACCCCGAGCTCTGGAAGGTCTTCTGCGCTCTTTATGCGGCTCTCTTCCGGATAATTAAACCTTCTGGTATACCGTTCCACTTCACTGCAGTCTTTTTTCGGAAGCTGTCTGGCATAAGCCGCTCCCACTTCCGGATCGGAAAAGGCTTTCAGAAGTGCAGACAGCAAAAAGGTATTTTCAGGAAGTGCATCCTGCGTCATGCACACGACCACATCCGCCTCTGACATACGGATCCCTTCGTCTCTGGTGCCTCCATGGTCGAACCGGGCCTTTGTCAGATGGTGAACCTCCAGATTTTCATAACGGTGTTCCAGCTCTTCCGGAAAATACGCCTTTTCCGTATTCATGAGAATGATCTTTCCAATCGGACAGTTCTGGGCGTGCAGCCGCTCCAGAAGCTGTTCCAGCTGCTTCCCCGGACGATATACCGGAATCAGAACATCCACTGTAAGCATGGGCGGCATGCTTTAATATCCTGTATCACTGGTGATCTGATTCGAGATCGCCTGCACTTCCTCTGACGGCGTATAGGAGTAATTGCCGAACAGATATTCGTGAAGCTGTTTCACATTCTCTGCCAGATTCACCGGCACCACACAGGAGCCTTTGCCCTTCACGCTTGCCGGAACCCGGTCAAACGGGAATCCCTGCGTATCCACGATATTATAACCGATCATCTCCGGAGCCATCTGAATGATCTCCTCATTGGTATAGTTTGTGGCGATTTTCGAGAATACCGCATTGATGATCTCATTGATCTCCGTAATATCCGCCTTCTTGGCCGTATTTACAATCTCTCCGATCACCTCTCTCTGGCGTTCGGTTCTCTTGAAATCGTCTCCGTCCGTATAACGGATACGGCAGTAGGAGGTCGCCTGTACGCCGTCCAGAAGCTGCAGACCCGTCTGTGTCAGCTTCTGTGTCTCTACTCCCGTCACTACGGAAGTCTCTACGGTATAGTTATTCAGATGCGAAATCTCCGTTTCATCCACATCAATATAGATTCCGCCAAGCAGATCGATCGTCTCGGTCAGAGCCGCAAAATCCACGCTGATATAGTACTGGATATCCAGATCCAGGTTCTTGTTCAGCATCGCCATCGCCTGTTCCGGACCGCCGGATGAATAGGCGCCGTTGCATTTATTGAACTTGCCGTTTGCCAGATCCAGATACGTATCGCGGTATACCGATACCAGTCTGACTTCCTGGGTATCGTTGTTGATGCTTGCAATAATGATCGTATCGCTTCGGTTTCCCTTGCCAAGCTGTCCCGGCGTTCTGGTATCCAGGCCGAACAGAGCGATATTGGTATATCCGGACAGGGTTTTCACCGTCTCCTCCGGCAGAGTCTGGTTGATCTGAACCTGCTCCGGGTCCACAACCGGACGCTGGATCCGGTCAAGCTGCCTTACCACATAAAAGCCGACCACCAGGACCAGCAGCAGCACGATCTCGATTCCGAAAATAATGATTCTACGCTTTTTCCTGGCTCCCTTTGTTTTGGAAGCACTCTTTTTCTTTGAAGATGAAGGGGCACCCTTTGCAGAAGCACCCTTTCCAGAAGCGCTTTTTGACGAAGCGCTCTTTTTCGAGCCTGTTTTTTTCACTGTTTCTTTTGCCATAATTCATCCTTTCTACGCCTGTTAATAAGCATTCTTATTCACAAACCCCTTAAAAAACGTCAGGAACAGAATCTTAATATCCAGCCCCATAGTCCAGTTTTCAATGTAGTACAGGTCGTATTCAATGCGTTTTTTGATTGATGTATCTCCCCGGTATCCATTGATCTGCGCCCATCCTGTCAGGCCGGGGCGAACCTGGTGCTTCACCATGTAACGCGGAATCTCTTCCCGGAACTTTTCCACAAAAAACGGGCGCTCCGGGCGCGGTCCTACCAGGCTCATATCTCCTTTCAGGATATTGAACAGCTGCGGAAGCTCGTCAATGCTGGTCTTTCGGATAAATCTTCCCACAGGCGTAACGCGGGGATCATTCCGAACGGTCCATGCCTTCTTCTCGCTTTTTGCTGACTGCACTTCCATGGAACGGAACTTATACATCTGAAAATTCTGGTTATGGAGCCCTACGCGCTCCTGTTTATATATCAACGGCCCTCTGGAAGTTGCCTTAACCAGAACAGCCGTAACCAGCATAACCGGTGAAAAAACAATGATTGCAACGACGGAGCCTGCGATGTCCATGATCCGTTTGCAGATCATATGAAACGTATTGGTCAGCGGCACATGGCGGATATTGACCACCGGAAGTCCCATCAGATCTTCCGTATACGGTCTTGTGGGAATAATATCATTATAATCCGGAACAAATTTTGTATGCACGCCGGATTTTTCACAGGTCGCAACAATCCTTTTTAACTTGTAGTACTCCTGAAGGCCCAGGGTCAGGGCGATCTCATCCAGCCGGTTATTCAGCAGGATCTCTTCCAGCTCATCGGTCGTTCCAAGAACCGATACGCCTTTATAGTTGTAGCCGATCTCTTTATTGTCATCCAGAATCCCTTTCACCTTATAGCCCCACTGGGGATTGGAACGGATCCGGTCAATAAACGCCTCCGCAGCGCTGCTGTATCCCACAAATATGATATGGCGCAGATTAAAACCGCTTTTCCGCATCTTCCGAAGTCCGGCGCGGATCAGGTTGCGCACGCCGGTCTCCAGCCCGATATTGATCACATAAAAGTAGATCAGCATCGTCTTGGAATAATAATCTGCATAGTCATTATAACTGCGAAGCAGGAAAAACGTACCCATAATCAGCAGAAGGCCGATGGTATTTGCCTTGATGATGTTGCTGCCTTCCAGCCTTCTTCCCTGCAGCCGCTTGGACGTATACAGGTTAAATGCCAGATACAGGATCAGATACAGGGGTACAATCGGAATCAGCACCATGCAGTACTGGAAAAACACCAGTCCCGGCGCATCTCCCAGTATGACAAACTTATATACCCATGACAGCAGATATGCAATGATGATAGTGAAAGCATCCACCACCACATGAAGGCGGTTAAAATACCGCTGATTATCCTTGATCAAAGCTGCTCACCTGCTCTTTCTGCCCTTTACATCCTTACCAGAAGCAGAATGTTCTTCCAGAGTTCCATCTGGATCTTCACATAGTTGAATGCATGTCCCACACGGAATCTGACTTTTTTGTCCGGGTGATCCCGGCAGAGCCGGATTCCCCGGAGAAGTCCGTTCCGATAATCCTTCCCCATTCCCTTTTTCATGAAAAACAGATACTTGATGGAAAAACCGGCGATCAGCAGCGGCGCATTCAGCAGCATCTGTAAAAAAGGCATATTCTTATATATCAGATAAACATTATTTCCTGCAGAATGCAGAACCTTAAAACGATTATAGCGGGAACCGCTTGTGGCGCTTCCGATATGAAACACCTGAGCTTCCGGTTCGTACCAGTGATAATATCCATGGATTCTGGCCCGGTAGGACAGATCCAGATCCTCCAGATAGGAAAAATGGGCGTCGTCAAAGCCTCCCAGCTTCTCCAGAAGTTCTTTCCGGTAGATGGCTGCGCCGGCACAGGAAGAAAAGATACGGCTGCCTCTGGAATACTCCGCGGAAGGTCTTCCTCTTCCCCGCGTGATCCCCCAGCCCAGAGCACAGTAGAAATCGCCGGCATTGTCCAGAAGCTCCCTGTTCTGATACTGCAGCATCTTTGCCGCACAGGAAAATCTTCTTCTGTCCCTGCGGATCGCCCTTAACAGATGCGCTGCAAAATCCGGACGTACTTCTGTATCATTATTCAGTAATATGACATAAGGACTCTTCGCCCTTCTGATCCCTTCATTCACTGCCCGGCAGAAACCATAGTTCTGATCCAGGCACACAAGGACGCACTGGGGAAAATGCTCCTGAATATAGTTCCGGCTTCCGTCCGAAGAACCATTATCCACTACGATCATCTCCAGAGATACTCCTGTCTGCTCCGATACAGAACGCAGGCAGGCTTCCAGACAGGACATTCCATTATAATTCGGAATCACAATTGATACATCTGACATGCAGCGACCTCTCTAGCGCAGCTCCTGAATCCGGTACTTTGTATCCTCCAGGGAGAGATTCGGATTATAATATCGGTCCGGCTTCTGAAGCAGCTCCTTCCATTTCTTTTCAAAAGCCGCCGCCTTTCTGGCAGCTCTCTTCCTGCGGGCATGTCTCTGCTCTGTCAGAACAATCCCCGGATCATAAACATTTCGAAGGCCCATGCGCTCCAGCTTCAGACAGAGGTCCACATCCTTCATCCGGTCCTCCACATCTTCCGAAAAGCCGCCCGCCTCCAGAAAATATATCTTTTTCACCATCATGGCTTTTCCCGATACTGCATGGCAGTTCTGCTGCAGCACCGCTTTATGAAAATATCCTGTATAACCCATCGGGAGCCCGGCAAAGGCGTCTCCCACCTGACCGTTCAGGCCCAGAATCCTGGCTCCGTACTTCAGCCTCCGGCTGCTGTCATAGATGCGCCCGCCTACTGCACCGGTCCCTGCGCACTGCGCATTGCCCAGAAACAGTTCCAGCCATCCTCTGCCGATCTTCTCGATCCGGCTCTCCATAAACAGGAAGTATTCACTGTCAATCTTTTCCGCCAGTCTGGAAAATGTTACAAATTTATTACATGCACTAGTACAATATACTACTTTTATTGGTATTTGTCTATGTTCTTTTATAAAATTCAGAATTATTTTATTTTTATCGGACTCCTCTAAAAGGAGTAAAAGCTCCAGATTTCCATACGTCTGATTCTGGCTCACCGCTTTTACAAACCTTTTCAGAACTCCTGTTCCGGACACATCCAGCACGACAATGCTCACCTTCGGAGCGGAAGAACACGCATATACCGTCCGGTAAAATCCCGGATTCTCCATTCTTTCCACGGTTCCCGAAAGCCCCGTCCTCTTCAGGTGGCACTCCAGTGCACGGCGGCCTGCTTCGTAGGCATACGCCTTGTTCTCCGGATTTCCGGCCGTGGATGCATCATGGCATCTCCAGTGATACAGAATCTTCGGTATATGTCCGATTGCTTCTGCCTGTTCGCTGCAGCGCAGGATGAAATCATAATCCTGTGCGCCGTCGAACTCCTCCCGGTACATGCCCGCTTTTTCAAGAAGGTTTCTTCTTACTACAAGCAGGTGGCAGATATAATTGTTGCTCCTTAACAGCTCCGGATTAAAATCCGGCTTAAAATGGGGCTGAAAATAAACCGAGGAATCAGATGTCAGTTTATCCTCATCCGAGTAGAGCATGTCTGTTTCCGGATGCGCCGACAGCCATTTTACAATCTCAAACAGCGCATGTTCTTCCAGAACATCATCATGGTCCAGAAGCGCCAGATATTCCCCGGTAGCCAGAGAGAGCGCCGCATTCGTATTCCCGGAGATTCCCAGATTCCGGGAAAGTTTCTCATACCGGATCCTGGAATCCTGTCCCCGGTAGCTTTCGATCACTGCTCTGGCAGAGTCCTCTTCCCCGCTGCCGTCCGCAATACAGAGTTCCAGATTCTGATAAGTCTGAGACAGAACCGATTCTATCATCTCCCGCAGATATTTCTCCTGCGTCCGGTATACCGGTACGACCACACTGATACAGGGCGCATAGTGAAAAGGATGCGCTCTCTGAAGCTCCTTCTCGCTTTCCGCCGGACGGCTTTTGATCATCCAGTTCTGATATCCTTTTTCCAGACTGTTCCGGTACAGGCGTTCCTGCACCTTCCGGCGCAGTTTTGTCACCCCGTAGCTTTTCATATAATGGTAACTGCGCTGTGCATAACTGACATTTTTCATAGTGGCCCAATCTCTCTGTTCGTTATTAGAATGTAACCTCACCGTCATGTGCGATCAGGGACGCTGAAATCATACCTTCCAGTCCTGCCACTTCCCTGACCAGTCCGCTTTCATCCTTAACCCGAAGTTCTACTACCATGTCCAGACGGTCTCTGGAAAGATTTCTGGATTTTACCTTGCAGGTCTTTGTGTATTTTCTGACAATCTCCAGTACGGCTTCTTCTGCGTCCATCACGGAACTGTTGACTACCAGCATCATCGGAGCCTTTGCCACCGGCAGAAGGTCCAGTACCAGAATGCAGACCGTCACAGCCACCGAAGTCACCAGCGCCACCTCATACAGTCCCGCCCCGCAGATAATGCCGATGCTGATGGACCAGAACAGGAACACCAGATCCATCGGATCCTTGATCGCCGTACGGAAGCGGATGATCGACAGCGCGCCCACCATACCGAGGGAGATCACCAGATTCGACTGCATGGCAAGTATGATTGCCGCCGTGATCAGGGACAGGGCAGCCAGGGATATGTTAAAGCTCTTGGAATAAAACACTTTCCTGGTCACCAGTCTGTAGATCATAAACACATACAGGGCCAGCAGCGCAGTCACAAACAGTGTTGCAGCAATCTTTCCGGTGGTAATATCCATTCCCCGGAAGCCCTCCAAAAATGAATTTTTAAAAACATCCTGAAATCCCATCTTATGTAATTCTCCTTTTTCTTTTATTTATATCCACAAACCTGTGGAGCTGCTCTTTCCGGCAGGCAGACAACCGGAATCGGTCGCTTCCTCCTGCCCGATGCTACAGATGATACCTGCGGCAGAGATAATATTTGGAAAACGCCGTCTGTCTCAGATTCCCGGACTGAATGGTCCGATAGATACCGTCCGGAAGATACTCATCGTATTTTACTTCCAGAATATGCTGTCCGGCCTCCAGGATCGGGCGGAGCGGAATCTGACGTTCCAGAAACCGATCGGTCCGGTTGGAAGCACTGATATTTTCATCCATCGTGATCCGTACGTTTCCGTGCGGATACACATAAGGAACTCTTTCATACTCCACGATAACTTTCGGCCGCATGTGCCTGGTCTGCATCAGCAGGCAGAGCTTCCGAAGAAGCGCCGGCGAATTTTCCTGAAGTACCGGTATCTCTCCTTCCATCAGCCCCCGGCACTGCTCTTCGGTCAGAAGGCACGACAGCTTCTGCGTCTTCCCTCTGACTTTCCTCTTCAGCTCCAGACTGATCCGTTCGCTGCTGTGGTCGTAGATCCGGATCCGGAATTTTTCCCTTGGATCGGTACCTGCTTCATTTTCCCTGTAGCAGGTGTCATAAATATCGTCAAAATACAGACTCCTGATATTATATACGCCTGATTCCCCCACATGAGTATCCAGAGAAACCAGTCCCTGAAGACGCACCTTCAGCATCATCAGCTCTCCATAAGAGCACAGATATTTAAATTCATGCCGGTACCGGTTCTCCGCAAGAGAGGGATCATATATTTTTTTCTCCATCCTGTTGCTTCCGTCCTTTACTTACATCCATCTATATTTTCTATCATTTTGTCAAGATAATTCATCCGCGTCACCATAAAATCATGCATTCTTTCATAATCTCCGTCATGATGACTGTCCGGCCACCGAAGAGCGTCTCTCTGAAAAGCGCCGGAATCCTGTACCTGATGACGGTATCTTTGAAAAAGTTCTTCCATGTGCACATCCGACAGAGCGCTTTGCCGAAGTTCCTTCCACCGGTCAGAAACGACCGAACGGATCTTTCCCACATCAAGCGCAAGCACCCGGTCCATAAACGGCCATTCCAGATAATTCTCTGCCCGCTCCGGTGCACCGGTCACGTACAACTCTTCTTCCTGATCCGTGTAAACATTGCCCCAGGTCAGATCCACATCCCAGGGAACCAGATAGAGCCGGTACCCGTCCTGTTCTTTTTTAAAGGCGAAAAACATATTTTTATAAATATTATCTTCCCCATAAATCATCTGAAGATACAGCCACATGTCGGCCGCATTTGCTGTATACAACAGTTTTTCCGCTTCCCGCAGAAAAACCTCATCCTCTTCTTCGCACATCTGTACAAAGTCTCTGAAGCATCTCCAGTCCGCGCGGCTTCCGTATCCGTCTTTTCCCTTGATCTCCATGCCAAGCGTCGTCAGATAGTCCTCCGGCCCTGTTTCATCAAAGGTCCCGGACAGCAGTTCCCTGCCCACAGTCCTTTTATACAGATACTCCTGTTCCGACATGGAAAGCTGCCTGCTGTCCACCGGCTCCAGTATCCCGTAAAGTCCTCTGTATTCCCCGTTGACCACCAGCTCCGCATATTCCATATGGGTTCCGAAATGAGCCTGATACGGTGTGTTTTCCGCACCGAATCCATTCCAGAGTTCAATATTGAACCGGTCGCGGATCTTGGTTCCGTCGCTGTAGATTGCATAGAAGATCCAGGTGTCCGACTTTCGCATTCCAAGGACCGGCTCCGGATTTTCGTTCACTGCTCCCGTGGGCGTTACGGATATCAGGTTCAGCCGGTATCCCTTCTTTGGATATGCACGGGTCGTCTGGCCTCTCTCATGTGCCTGAAAAGCAGAACTCACCGTCCATTCCGGCTTACTGCACGGCTCATAGAAAACAACGCTTCCCGCAAACACGGTATCCACATCCAAATCTGCATCCGTCTCAATCCGTACGACCGGCAGTCCGGTAAATACCACATAAACCAGCGCGCAGGTCTCCTCCGACTCTTTCCATGCAAGAAACGGAATCTGCTGTCCTTCTGCGATCACGGACTGCTTGTCAAGGGTTGTATAATCCAGAAGCGGAAGGATCCGGACCGTGCCACCGAAATCCGTAAATGTTCCTGCTTCCCATGCATCGCTCTCCATATCGGACGGCAGATACCAGACATTTGTCTTCCGGTCGCATGCCAGTTCTTCTCCGCGGAAGCACAGTCTCAGCTCCTCTGTATCCAGAGTCCCCGGAAGGCCTGCAAGCAGCTTCTCTGCCTGACGCACTTCTCCTGCAAGAGAACCGGCGGAAAGAATCTTCCCTGTCTCCTCCTGCCCGGAAATCCCTGTAAGACCAAAGACGAGACCTGCAAACAGCAGAACGCTGAACAGCAATACCGCTTTTTTACCCATTCTGTCTCTCCTGTCTGTCCTCCCATCGTTTTCTATTGCGTTTCATTATAACAGCTTTCCCTTCCATGCGCAACGTTACATTTTCTGCTTCTGAATCTCAAATTCATCCGTCGGCTCCCAGGTCTCTGCATTGTATGTGCTGACCTTCAGGCTGTTGGGGGTAATCTGCACGTCTGTCACCTCCGGCGTATCCCTTTTTTTTGACACCGCCGCTTCTGCCTGAGAAGTCGGGCGGCGGTACAGGCTTCCGCTCGAAGAGCTCAGAGTCAGATACATGGTTCCCTCCGGATCAGCCGCAGGGCTCTCATATTCCTGAAAACTTCCATCCTCCTGAATAAAATAAGTCCGCACATATGCATGGTCATGTCCGCACATTACCAGGTCAATATCGTATTTGCCCGTGAACTGCAGAAAATACGGACGGATATTTTCTGCATTTTCCAGATAACTCTCATACCCGTTATAGGGAGAAAAATGAGAGAACACAATTCTCCACACGGCATCCGGGTTCGCTTCCACTGCAGACGCAATGAATTCCTCATGCTCGCCCCATTTTGCCGCATCCATGGTATCCAGAACCATGAACAGCGCACAGCCTCTGGTAAACCAGTAATCACCGTCCCCCTCGTCATCGCAGGTTCCAAGCGCCGACAGATTCGGGAGCGTAAAGTGCTCGGAATACTGCGGACCGCCCGCATCATGGTTTCCTTTTACCGGCGCCAGAGACAGGCTGTAGAGCACTCCCTGGTTCAAAAACGCATTATACTGCTCCCCGTCGTCAAAATCATTGACCTGATCCCCCAGGGAAACCAGAAAACTGGTATCCGGGAAATGGTATTTGACTTTGTTCAGCAGTCTGTGCCAGTTGTTCTTCTGTTTGTCCACCTCTTCCACCGGCTTTCCGATCTGAGCGTCTCCCACAGCCGTAAAGCGGAAGGAATCAGAAAAGGCAGGCGTTGTGTAAGCATATACCGGCGATACCATATCGCCGCTTCCCACCTGATACTGATACTCCGTCTCCGGCAGAAGCCCCGTTACCGTTGCACGATTGATATAATACCCGGAAGTAACCGAAGAAGGCGCTGAAGAAGCGCTGTACGCATCTGCCTGCGCAAAATTCTCATCTTCTGCCGTCGTCCAGAGGACCTGTCCGGCTTCTTCCGACGGGGAATACCAGGTGAGACTGACTTCCTCCTCTGTACTTCCCACCGTTACACAGAGCGACCGGATCGGCGTGGTCGTGATCATGGGCACGGAAACCTCCGGCGCGGTACCCCAGTTTTCTTCACCGGGCGCAGGAGGCTCTGCCTCTGCCTCAACCGTCTCCGTTTCTGCTTCCTGCTCCTGCGTCTCCTCTGCACATCCGGAAAGCATCGCCGCTGCCAGCAGAATACCCGCGAATATCAGACGTTTCTTCATCTCTTACTGTCTCCTTTCCTTCTTCTCTATAAATATCTTCCGGCTGATGAAATTGTATACCATCACCACTGCCGTCGCCCCGACCTTGGAGAGCATATAATGGATGCCCAGTGTCTCCACGGTAAACCACATGCAGGCTTCATTGATGCCAAGTCCAATCACGCTTAAAATGACGAAGATCACAAATTCACCGAACCTGTTTTTATTTTTATCTGTTTCAAATACAAAAGTCACACTCAGAATGTAGTTGACCACAACCGATACGGTAAAAGAAATCCCGCTGGACAGAAGATAATCCACGCCGAATTGTTCGGTCAGAAGCACCATAATCCCATAGTCAAGAAAGAAACACAAAAATCCTACAAATCCAAATTTAACAATCTGCTCTATCAGTTTTTTCATATCCTACTGCTCCCACTCTGCTTTTGTTCCGCAGATCACGCTGTACAGACAGTCCGCAATCTGCCGGTATCCGGCGCGTCCCGGATGGACCGCATTGTCCGGCACTTCCATCATCTCCTCCGAATGGGGATTGACCGGTACCGGTACGGTATTAAAATTATATGCACTGTCATGGCACATGCCCGCAGGGACAAAGTAAAGGTTTTCCTCCTCTTTCAATGACTCCTCCAGGTACAGCATCAGGTCGAAAACCTTCTGATCCTCTTCGTATTTGTACCGGTCTCCATATAATGCATAGCCATCTTTACTGCTCCAGGAACCGATCCCGTCCTGGTTCGCCGGATACAGTGTATGAACAAGGTAAACCGGGAGTTTCGGATCCTCTTTATGAATATTTCTTACAATCCAGGCAATATTATCCCCGTTTTCCGCCGGATCCTCCGAAAGTCCGTTGGCGCCCAGGAACACCTCCACCGCATCCGGGTCAAATCCGGTGGATTCCTTATAATACGCCCAGTCAAAATCCTCTGTTTCTTCATTATAAAAAGGATGCACCTCTTCTATGGGCTCCTCTTCCGTGTAACCGGTGTCCGACCGGTAGTTCGCTGCGGAGAATCCGCGCCTCGCTTCGGTCAGGGAGCCGCCCACGCCCCTGGTTCCCATATAGATGATCTGTCCGTCCGTCAGTTCATTGAGCCGTTCATAGGTGGCTGTATCACAGGAAAGGCTGTCCCCGATGGTCAGAAGGGAAAAGGAGTCCGTGACTGCCGGAACAATCCTAAGCTTTGTGGAAGCTTTCGCCACCTGCGCACCGTTATCATCAAAGATTGTGAAGATCAAAGGATATGTCCCCGTCAGTTCATCCGTCCCGGTAATGGAAAACTTACGGTACATGTTCTTTCCCACCGCGCAGGTCCATTTCACATTATAGCTCCCGATCCGCTCTCCCAGAGAAGAGAGCTGGCTGTTGTACAGTTCCAGCGTCACGCCGGAAGCCACGCAGATCTCTTCCGGCAAATACAGCTGTACGCTGCCAAACAGCCCCTCGTCATTCTGGACCACGCCTTTTGCCTCCAGACGCTCCTCCAGCACTTTCACTTCGTATTCCCGGGCCGCCTCATGAATCACCAGTACGGTCCCCAAAAAGAAACAGCAGATCGTCAGCGCCAGGATCGTACTCCTGTAGGCGTTGCGTATCACCTTTTCCCGTTCTATTCTCTTCATAGTTCTCCTCTACATTTCCAGCCGCTTATTTCTTCCGCTTTCTTCCAGCTGCAGCCGCCGCACGTTTCCGGAGCCTGCGGGCAGGATCATCTGCTCCGGCAGACGCCGATTCCCGGCATAAACAGCGCGGCACGCTAAAACCGCAGTGTAAAATCCGAGTAATCCAGAGAAAAATTCGGATTATAATACGGGTCTCCCGCATCCAGCGCCGCTCTCCATTTCTCCCGGAAATGTGCGCATTCTTTTTCATAGCGCCGGAGTTTTTCTCCTTCTTCCAGTCCTCTTGTCTTTGACTCATAATGATACAGTTCGGCAAAAGGCGTAAAGATATTGAGATATCCCTTTTCCCGGATCTTCAGACAGAAATCCACATCATTCAAAGAGATGGTAAAGGATTCATCCAGTCCGCCCACTTCCTCATAGATGCTCCGCTTCACCATCAGGCACGCCGCAGTCACTGCCGTCATATCCTGGGCATAACAGAGCCGCCCCATATAGCCAAGATGTTCCTTCGGCATCTTGTAATGGGTATGTCCTGCGGACCGGTGAGCTCCGAGTCCGATGACCACTCCTGCGTGCTGGATCGTGTTGTCCGCATAATAGAGCTTTGCTCCCACGGCTCCCACATCCTCACGCTGTGCATACATCAGAAGCTGCTCGATCCAGTCCGGCGTGATAACCTCCGTATCGTTATTCAGGAACAGAAGATAATCTCCCTTTGTAAAGGTCACGCCGTAATTGTTGATTCTGGAATAATTAAATTCCCCTTCATACGTTACCACCTGCACCCGGGACGTCTGCTCCAGCTCCCGGTAATAATCCCGGATGCTCTGCTCGCAGCTGTTGTTTTCCACCACGATGATCTCCAGATGTTTCCACGTGGACCGGTTCAGAATGGATTCGATGCACCGCTTCAGATCCGCTGTGTGATCCTTGTTGGGAATCACAATACTCACCAGCGGCTGTCCGCTGATGGGGTATTTTACCTGAAAGATCGTCGGAAAGGCCCTGGTACTCTCCACCTCCACCTCGATCCCGTAATAATCTCTCATATGGTCATGGACCGCCCGCTTTGCCGCATCAATGGCATAGGTCTTGGCGTTGATGTCCGCCGCCACAGAAGCCGGGTGGGAGCGCCAGTAATACAGGATCTTCGGGATATGCTGTACGTTCTCTGCCTCTTCGGTCAGACGGAGGATCATGTCGTGATCCTGGCTGCCGTCATATTCCGGACGAAACAGTCCGCTCCGCTTTAGAAGCTTCTCATCAAACACGGAGAAATGGCAGATATAATTGTTGGCACGCAGATTGTCCGGAGAATAATCCGGCTTAAAATGCAGCACAATCAGATCATCCAGATTCGGAGACGTAAAAGTCGCCTCGTCCGTATATACATAATCTGCATCCTTTTCACAGATGACTTTCATGCACTCATACAGAAGACTGGGATGCATCACGTCGTCATGATCGAAAAGACCGATGAAATCTCCCGTTGCCATCGAAAAACATACATTTGTATTGCCGGAGATACCCAGATTTTTCTCGATCTTCTGATAGCGGATCCGGCGGTCTTCCTTCTGATACTCCAGGCAGATCCTGCCCACGTCGCCGTGCTTCTCATCGCTTCCGTCAGCCAGGCACAGTTCCCAGTTTCTGTAGGTCTGCGCCTTCACGGAATCGATCATCTCCCGCAGGAATTTCTCCGGCGTATTATAGAGCGGAACCAGAACGCTGATCTTTAAGTCCTTTGAAAATACCGTCTCCTCCTCTGCCTTTCGGCGCGCCGCATCCGGAAAGCTCTTCGTCCCGAAATCCACCCTCTTTACCGCCTCGCCCCGCTTCTGTTTCCAACGCCGGTACATGCCCCGAAGGCCACCATAATGAATATAGGCATTCCGGATCCGCAGGAAAAAGTGAACGACCACCCGAAGAGGCTTGCTCGCCTTCCAGTACCAGGTGCCGCGCACACCGTCAAACCGTTTATCTCTGTGTGCAGGCAGATCCGCCTGCTTGTGTTCTTTACTCATATCCTGATCCTTCTATTTTTTAACAATCCTTCTCAGTTTTTTCAGAAAACGGAAAGGCGCGCTCCCATAGAGCCGTTCCGCCGACCTGACCCGGTTCAGCAGGTTCATACAGGCATAAGCCGTATCCGGATACAGTTCCTCCACCGTCAGTTCCGCACAGAGGCGGCCGGTGCCCGGCACGATACCCGAAATATGAATCTGCGGATCCGTCGTGGTATAGAGGATGCCTTCCTTTTCCAGTTCCCTGCCGTTATGAGTATATTCCAGCGGATAAGTTCCGTTCAGCTCCCCCAGGAGCCTGCGCACTTTCACCAGGCAGGTACACTCTGCCGGGTCCAGCCGCAGTGCCTGTACGCCCGGCGGAAGCAGAATCTCCAGATGGACGATGCCCAGCTTGTCCGGCCTGGTCACGATCCAGAAACTCTCCGCCTCAGACAGGCCGTTTCCCGTATCCAGATAGACCTGTATCCGGTTCTTGTTCACCTGTTTTAACATATCCGAAAGCGCGATGGCGGGGCCCGCAGTAGCCAGGTACTGCGCTCCGACGGTTCTCGTTCCGTCCAGAAGCCACAGCTGAAAATGATGCTCCATCTCTTCAAAAATCTGCTCTTCCCCGGGGGAGATGCCTGCCTGCGCCATAAGTCCCAGTCCCTTTACATCCTCCCGGCTGTGCATATAGAGAGACAGGGCGCGCCAGAACAGATATTCCACCGGCACCTGTACCTGAAACGTCCACTCATAATCAATGATCCGGATGCCTTCCTCCGTCTCCATGAGATTTGCAAAGATCCAGTCCAGATTGTTCGTCTTTGCTCCTTCATATGCTTTTGTAAATTCCGGATTTCCGAACATTTCCACAAACACACTGCTTTTTGCAAAAGGCTTAAGCTCCGGTCTCAGCGTCTCCAGAAGAAGCGTCCGAAACCGCAGAACCTCCGACACCAGTCCTGCAGCGTCTCCGGACCTGCGAAGCGCATCCAGCCGCTCTTCAAAGGTATTGCCCTCCAGAAATTCAAAAGCTGCCGCGTCTCCCCTGAGCGTGCAGCGGTTGGCACGGATCCCGTTTTTTCTGTACCGTTCATCCAGCGTCTCTTCCCACTGCTTCATCTTCCGGACATGAACTTTCGCTTCCTCAGTCAGGGGGATTTTGCGGACCTCATACCCTTCTGTATTTTTTATGATATCCGTACGCAGCATGAAGCGGTCCGCACGGTCGTTGGAATATTTGCAGTAGACCGTCTGCTCCTCCTGCTGCGGTCCGACCACACACAGAAAGGTATTGGCAAATTCCGGATACCTTCCGTCCCGGATCAGCTGGTCGTAGACCTTTTCCTCCTGAAACAGGACCAGACGTTCGCCCTCAAAATTCCGCAGGTTGTGATTCAGTTCGCCTGCCTTCGGAAGCCATTGATCCGAATAGATGGCTGACGGGAACCACCGCTCCGGATAAGGATAGTAAAAGACTGCTTTGCCGCAGCCGCTCTCCTTGAGAATCCGCTCCAGCTCCCGCCTGGAAAATGTACCGCCCCGGCCTTCCAGGCTGTCAAAATAACCGCCCGTATGAGGCTCCATGGCGCCTGCCCAGTATTTCAGGCCGAACCGGTTGTCCGCTGCCAGTACCATATGACCGCCTGGTTTCAGACAGGCGAAAAGCCGCCTCAGCGCTTCCTCTTCCGGATGCTCCCCCGGAAAATATCTTCCTGCCTGCTGCAGAAGCCCCACCGCCAGGATCCAGTCATAACCGCCCCCGCTCTCCTTCAGAAGCCGTTCCAGACAGTTCCACGGATCTCCGGCATAAACCGCCAGATTTTCGGCGCTTTCGTGCCGCTTTGCCAGGATCCGGCTGCGGCGCACACTCTCCTCCAGACAGACGACCCGGCCGGCCTTTTTCACCAGTCCTCCGGTCAGCTGCCCGGTGTCCGCGCCGAACTCCAGTACCGTATGCTCCGGCCCAATCGGCAGCCATTCCGTCAGATTGCCCCGCAGATGGGACAGATGGTAAAGTACCGGCCAGGACGCTTCGGTTCCCCGGCGGCAGTCATATCCCGCCTCCACAAGCTCCCGGATCTTCTCATCCTCCGGACACGCCTGCTGCGTCGCCAGAAGGTCTTCTCTTTCACAGAAGACGGTCACATTTCCATATGTTTCTCTGTACCAGTTTACGCCGCTTCCTTCCCTGTCCATCTAATCCGGCACCTCATTTCTCTCCATTTTCCACCGTGATCACCGTGTTCATATCATAAAAGCCAACCGTATCCTTATCTGAAAGTACAGTCATCCCCACCAGATCATAAAGCCGGTGATACACTTTGAACTCATCGCCCACATACCCGGTGCAGCCTAGAGAGATGAGATACTCTCCTCCCTGCAGGTCGATTCTCTGGGTATAGGTGACGATCCTTGTCTCCCCGGCCTCCACCGTCCCGGTCTCCACCCGCTCGAACATGCTGTTGGTTCCGGTAATGTCCGTTCCCTGTTTGTTCCTTATCGTGATCGTGAAGATCGGGTTTTTCACCTGGCTGTGAAAATACAGTTTCGCCTTCACCTGACAGGTACTGCCCTTCTCAATGATGCCGGAAAACTGCCCGTACTGGTCAATGATGCAAAAGTCCACGATCTCCGCCTGCTTCTCTCCATAGTCAAGAAGCTTCGGATTCACCTCGAAATGGTCCTTCCACGCGCTTCCTTTTGCTGTATGCCGGTCGATTTCACTCTTTTTGCCCACATCTTCCAGCGTTTCCTCATCCAGCTGATGGACCAGAAGTTTCTTATACATGTTGACCATATCCTTCGGCGAGCCCTCCGCCAGCTTCACGCCTTTGTTCAGAAGGACGACCCGGTCGCAGTATTTGGCGATACTGGTCAGATCATGGCTGACAAACAGAATCGTCCTGCCCAGCTTTTTAAATTCTTCAAATTTGTGATAACATTTTGCCTGAAAAAATACATCTCCTACCGACAGCGCTTCGTCCACAATCAGGATCTCCGGATCGATATTGATGGCCACGGCAAAAGCCAGCCGCACAAACATGCCGCTGGAATAGGTCTTGACCGGCTGATGGATAAACTCGCCGATGTCCGCAAAATCCAGGATATCCTGAAGCCTCCCATCGATCTCCTCCTCCGAAAAACCCAGCATGGTACCGTTCAGATAGACGTTTTCCAGACCGGTATACTCCATATTGAACCCTGCACCCAGTTCCAGAAGAGCCGAGATCCGGCCGTTGATCTTCATCTCACCGCCGGTAGCGCTTAAGACCCCTGTAATAATCTTTAAAATCGTAGATTTACCGGAACCGTTGACGCCGATGATCCCCACAGTCTCCCCCTGACGGATCGTCATGCTCACGTCCTTCAGGGCGTAGTGTTCACTGTAACACTTTTTTTTCGTCAGGCCCAGGGAGTCTTTCAGCCGGTCCCGGTTCCGGGTATATAATTTATATATTTTCGTAATATGTTCCAGCCTGATCGCTACGTTATCCATAGACACCTCTTAACCTTCTTCCTGTACTCTGCATGACGGCCGGTTCCCGCCGGACCGGACGGGCGTTCAGAACTCCTCCTCGCCGCAGGTTCACGATCTCTATAAAACATCTGCAAAATGAACCTTCAGTTTTCGGAATACACTGCTCCCGATCACCCATATGAGAACGGTCACCGCCCAGAAATAGATATTCATCCATCCAAGCCCCGCAATCGTATCCGTCTGAAACAGCGCCCCCCGGTAACCGTAGACGATATAGCAGAGCGGATTCAGCTTCAGAATAATCAGAAAAGGATATTTCGCCAGCAGATCCTCCAGCGACCACATGATCGGCGTCATCCAGATTCCCACCTGCAGAAAAATATTGATGATCTGACTCAGATCACGGAAGAAGATCACCAGAGCGCTGGTAAACATACAGACACCTGTGACGAAGACTATGAGACTGGCGCTGAAATAGAGTATCTTCAGCGTATGAAGTCCCGGATAATATCCGTACAGCGCAAACAGAAACACCATGAACAGCACAAAAAACGCATGGATGAACAGCGAGGCAATCGTCTTCACCAACGGCAGAATATCGATGTTGAATACCACCTTTTTCACCAGATAATGGTATTCCAGCAGCGCGTTGGTTCCGTTGCTTAAGCTCTCGGAAAAATAAAACCAGGGCACGATACCGCTGACCAGCCACAGAACAAACGGCACATGGATGCCCTGTTTTAATTCCGCCGTAGCATTGTTCAGTCCGATCTGAAAGACAAACCAGTACACCAGCACGATTACCACCGGCTGGACCATTGCCCAGGCCACACCGAAATACGAGCCCGCATACCGGGTCTTAAAATCATTTTTGGATAACTTCCAGATCAGCTTCCGGTTTTTCCAGAAATCCAGAAAGATATGGTCCGCCATACCGGTCCTCCTTACTTCTTCAGCTCCCGGATACCGCCCCATTTCTGATCCTTTTCCGAGATAATCAGCTCCATTCCTTCCGGTATGGGCCAGTCGATACCGATGTCCGGATCGTTCCATGCCAGTCCGCCCTCATCATTTGGATGATAAAAGTCCGTACACTTGTAGGCAAATTCCGCATAATCCGACAGCACCAGAAAACCGTGGGCAAAATTTTTCGGAATGAAAAACTGCTTTTTATTTTCCGCAGACAGAAGTACGCCGTACCACTGTCCGTAAGTACCGGAACCGGGCCTTAAATCCACCGCCACATCAAACACCTCTCCGCTGACCACCCGGACCAGCTTGTCCTGCGGGTAACTGATCTGAAAATGCATCCCCCGCAGCACGCCTTTTCTGGACGCTGACTGGTTGTCCTGTACGAACTCCATATCCATGCCTGCCGCAGCATAATCCTTATAGTTATAGGTCTCCATAAAATATCCGCGCTCATCTCCGAACACGGCCGGCGTGATGATCTTCAATCCATCGATCCCGCAGGTCTCTACTGTGATCTTTCCCATTTTCTTTTCCTCTCTTCTCCTCTGTTTTATGAACTGCACGCACAGCTTCCAAAAGCCGTCTGCTCTTTTTGACCCCGGCCTGTCACGAACCTCTACAGTCCGTTGGCCACATCCACCAGATACTGTCCGTATGCCGTCTTCATCAGCGGTTCTGCCAGTTTCAGAAGCTGCTCTTTGTCAATGAATTTTCTCCGGAACGCGATTTCCTCGATGCAGGAGATATACAGCCCCTGCCGCTTCTGAAAAGCCGCCACAAAATCCGCCGCATCCAGAAGCGCATCATGATTTCCCGTATCCAGCCATGCAAAACCGCGCCCAAGCGTCTCCACCCGCAGAGTTCCTCTTCTTAAATATTCGTTGTTGATGCTCGTGATCTCGATCTCGCCCCGCGGGGAGGGTTTGACGTTTTTCGCGATCTCCACCACGTCGTTGTCATAAAAATACAGTCCGGGCACCGCATAGTTGGACTTTGGATGCTCCGGCTTCTCCTCAATGGAGACCGCCATGCCGTTTTCGTCAAACTCCACCACTCCATACTCTCTCGGATCACGCACATAGTATCCGAAGATCGTTGCGCCGCTCTCATAAGTTGCCACGCGTTTCAGCACCTGGGAAAAACTCTGTCCGTAGAAAATATTGTCTCCCAGAATCAGAGCCACGCTGTCCGTTCCGATAAAATCCGCTCCGATGATAAATGCATCCGCCAGTCCTCTGGGCTGTTCCTGTACGGCATATTCAAAACGCATGCCCAGCTGTCCGCCGTCTCCCAGCAGTTCTTCAAACATCGGCAAATCCCTCGGCGTGGAGATGATCAGCACCTCCCGGATGCCCGCAAGCATCAGAATCGACAGCGGGTAATAGATCATCGGTTTGTCATAGACCGGCATGATCTGTTTGGATACTGCTTTCGTCAGCGGGTACAGTCTCGTACCGGAACCGCCCGCCAGTATAATTCCTTTCATCTTGAAAATCCTCCTGTTATCGTTTCATTTCCATATATCAAACATTACATTAACTGCCGCGGATTGTCATTCTTCCCGTTCCAGTGTGCGATACAGCAGATCGCAGTCTGTCAGAAAATTTCTGGCAAACAGAAAATGCAGCTGCCCGTCAATCTCTTTCACCTCATAAAGCCGTACGGACCGGTTGTCCGGCATGGCGGACGGCTGATACGTACAGACCGGCTGAAAATCCTGCGTGTAATCCGCATAATAGACCGACGCCCCCTGATAACTCTCTCCCACACAGGCATAGTCGCTGCTTACATAGAGCCGCCACCCGTCTTTTGTGGGTTCGCACGATGCCATCTCATTGTCCGCCACAGCAGGAAGCAGTTCCTCCGGCCCGCTCCATGTCTCCCCGTCATCCTCCGAACGCATGACGCAGATGGCGGAAGGCCCTTTGTCATACTGCTCCAGTTCAAAAAAATAATAAAGCGTCCCGTTCACGCAGCGCAGATCCCCGTCCTCCACATTCTGCTTCCGGCTGATGATATCCGTCACATATTCCCATGTCTCCAGGTCTTCCGAACGGTACAGCTTTACCGTATACGTCCCGTTCTCTCCCTGCGGCTCCGGATTGTTGATCGTGCCCTCGATCAGAGTATGGGCCAGATACCAGGTGTCTCCATCTGCCAGAAGGATCGGATCAATAGCCAGAGTGTCCGTCGTAAGCACGGTCTTATCCTCCAGCAGTTCAAAATCCTTAGACGCCGCAAGCTCCAGAATATGAGTCTCATTCTCATGATTGCTGTAGGCGATCAGCGGGTAGTCAGACGCTCTGTCTGCCTCTCCCTCCTGCACATAGAGCCAGGAAGCGGAAAGCCCGTCGTACTGCTTCACCACATTTCCCTCCGGATCCAGAATCTGAATTCCTTCTCCCACACTGGTGATGATATGCTCTCCCAGAAATTTCGCGTCCGCATTGTGATAACCCGGCAGTGTAAAACCGTTCTCCTGCGTCCCGGTCTTTCCCGCTGCCAGCGCCAGCACACCCACCAGCACGCCCAGCGCCGGAATCCATGTCTGTCTGTTCATCTATACGTTCCTTACTTTAATATGAATGTCCACATTTTGGATGATTATAACATTATTGCACAATTATTACAAGCTGAAGGATCATTCCATGATTCGGTCAGGAATTTTCCCTGTCCGTCCGCTTATTATAGCATACCGCAGTTACCGGCTGCAATCAAATTTCAGGCACAGCCCTGAAATGAAACTTCAGGCCGGATTTTTCTGTTTTATTTCTTGTAGAAGAAACTCCATGGCTCCCCCGAAACATATTGAATCAGGCAGATGCCTGTGATAAAATCTTAAGCAGTAAAGTTGGCAGAAAAATCGGGTGATGACCGGTCTCCCGTCAATTATGTGCTGTAGCCCCGGCGTACGGCATTACAGCAAAAAGTGGCAGAACGGCTGAAACAGCATTTGCGGATTAACCTGTTTTTAGACCCTGACGGAGAGTGTGACTGGATGGAAGCGCTGTCGCAGGCGACGGTTGATTTTCTGTTTTGGGGGTAGTAAAATAGTGACAGCAAATCTAATCGAAAGAGATCACAGGAGGACGATACTATGAGCGAAAAGCATTATCAGATTTCCCCCATAGAACTGGTTCAGTGGGCCGAGCCGCTGTTCGGTTTCGGAGAGGGGAAAGCAACAGGGTTTTCTGAGAAAAAAATTGCCGCCTATGAGGCGGCGGCAGGCATTCGGCTCCCCGCCGCCCTGCGTGAATACTATCTCGCCTGCGGCAAGGCCAGCCTGAACTGCGCGCTGCATGAGATATTTGTCCCTGACAAAAAGGCCAAACTCTTTGAGAAGCGCCTGACCTTCTCTTACGATCATATTGACTATGACCTGGAGACTTTCAGCAAGCCGGGAGAAGAAGACTACCCGGAGCTGGCCAAGATACGCGCCCTGCCCCGGGAGCGGTGGGGCGAAGTTACCGGCAACTATCTGCTGTTCTGGTGCGAAAATCAGGGCTGCTGGTACGCAGGCATCAAAGCGGAAGATTTGACTCAGCCCAACCCGCCGGTGTACT
>ERZ778516.563-NODE-563-length-30904-cov-11.048883_pt1 | contig 30904 bp, 28 predicted proteins | sample MGYA00510342_ERZ778516 | MGnify/ENA primary metagenome ERZ778516 (study PRJEB29527, sample SAMN07138961) | mouse gut metagenome | material: feces | host: mouse | place: China:Nanjing | collected 2016-01-25 ... | reverse complement strand
TTAACTTTCCGCCAGATTACCGGGTCCAAACCCCATGGGAAGAAGTTCCTTTAGCCGGAAGACCTGATAATGCTCCGGATCCGTTGCAAGAATAATCTCGAATTCTTCCGGATCGCAGAACTCCATCATAACCTGACGGCAGACTCCGCAGGGCGGTGCATATTCGGTTGCTTCTCCATTCATTCCGCCCACCACACAGATGGCGGAAAACTCCTTTACGCCCTCGCTGACCGCCTTGAAAAACGCCGTACGTTCCGCACAGTTCGAAGGAGTATACGCTGCATTTTCAATGTTGCATCCTTTGTACACAGTCCCGTTTTTCGCCAGAAGCGCCGCTCCCACATGAAAATGAGAATACGGTACATAAGAATACGCAAGCTGATCCAGCGCCGTCCGGATCAGTTCCTGTATCTGTGATCTTTCCATATTATCTTCCCCCTTCCCGGTCTTCCTTTATAAGTTTCCGAATCGCCTGCACCGCAGTCCGAATCGCCATATCCGTGTCGTGGACCACCGGATTCTCAAGCCCTTCCCGCTCTCTTTCCTGATTTGCCACCACCAGAAATACCGAACCCACGCGCACATGCAGCGTACTGGCCACGATAAACAGCGCCGCCGATTCCATCTCGGAAGCGAGGCAGCCCAGACGCTTCCATGCTTCCCATTTGTTCAGAAGCTCATAGCTCACCGGCATGGCTTCGGGTGCATGCTGACCGTAAAAAGCATCCTTGCACTGTACAACGCCTGCATGGTATTCCTCTTTCATTTCCCCTGCCGACGCGATCAGCGCATTGACGATGCCGATATCCGCCACAGCCGGAAATTCAATGGGCGCATACTCTTTGCTGGTCCCTTCCATGCGGACCGCCCCGGTAGCGATTACCAGATCTCCGCTTTTCACATCCAGCTGCATCCCGCCGCAGGTTCCTACGCGGATAAAAGTGTCCGCCCCTGCCCTGACCAGCTCTTCCATGGCGATGGAAGCCGACGGACCTCCGATCCCGGTGGAGGTCACACTGACCTTTACCCCGTCCAGATACCCGGTATAGGTCACATATTCCCGGTTGTCCGCCACCAGTACGGGATCGTCAAAATACTCTGCAATCTTTGCACACCGCTTGGGATCCCCGGGCAGAATCACATATTTCCCGACATCTCCTTCACCCACCTGAATATGATACTGTTTGCTTGCGTCTTCTGAATAATTCATTTTGCATTCCTCCAGTTGTCCAAAACAGACCTTATGTCCTTTTACGTTCGTCATTTTGCCCGTTTTTTATTTCTTTTACCTATTTTATATCACATTTTAACGGTCAGGAAAAGGACATGTGGCAGTTTTTATATACAGTTTTTGTTCTGTCCCCCTTTTTTCAGTCACAAATCCCCTGTACTGCAAAACAGCCGCTGCAGGCAGGAAAATCCTTTCGCCCGCAGCGGCATCTTTCCGACAGGACCCTCTTTAAAAGCAAAAAACATTCCAGAGGGCGGCAGCTCCAGGCGCTGCCGCCCTCTGGAATGATCAGTCAGACAGAATTCCTGTAATCAGCGAATCTTCCGTTCCAGGATATGTCCATTCTTCGATGCGCCCAGCCCCAGCCCGGTCGTGTTCTGAAGCACGGCCAGACCGCCGTCCAGCTTCTCCATCTCGGAACGCTTGACCAGATAACCGGTCACCCGGATCACATCGCTGTCGCTGGAATAGAAGGACAGATATCTCAGATCCTGCTTAAAGGCGCCCTTGATGATATCCAGCACGAATTCCGGGTTCTTATGCACCGTCATATCGATCGGGAAGATATCCCCGGTCCCGGACGGGAAATATTTGTGGAAACGGCTCAGTACCTGAAGCTGATCGATCAGTTCCTTCGGCTCCTCCCCAATAGGGATTCTGGTTCCCGGCGTCACATGCTGGTCTTCCGCAAGCCCCACCTGGGCATGCAGCAGATAATGTCCGCCTGTCACTTCACAGTAGGGGGCTTCGTGATGGCTGTTGAAGTCATTGATGATCTCCATGATCTCCACGCCCAGATCATTGGCCGCCTCATCATGTCCGAATCTGCCGGCCTTTCCCTCTTTTTCCATCAGAAGGTTCACACACTCCGCAAGTCCCACCATACCGAACATGGCTGTAAAACGCTCTCTCTTTATAAAACCTTCCTTTGCCAGAAAATGATTTTCAAAAAAGCCGCTCTCCTCCACTTCAAAACGGACTCTCGCATCCATATAACGCGCCATGATATCCAGAACATAAGGAAGCTCCTTCTCCTTGAAATTCTGAATGTTCTCTGCTCTTTTGGCAATGTTGCCCAGAATCAGACGGCACAGCGTATAGCTTCCGCCGCCATAGGGCAGCCCGTTGTAGCAGCTGGCAATCACATAGTTGTCTGTCAGTTCGCTGCAAAACATGGAATGATTGGCAAAGCTGGGCTTTGCGCTGTGCAGTGCGCAGTCAATGGCTTTCAGCGCAAAGTCGTCATCCGTTACGCCTTCCTCATACTTCATGGTGATATTGGGCACCGCATGCTCCAGTTCTGCTTCCACCTCCAGAAGCAGCCTCCCGGCTTTGGTGGCTTTCGGCCCGATGTTGGCATGAGAAAAAGAATCCAGAATCGTGCGGTCCATATGAATCATAAACATCCGAAGAAGTTTTTTTGCCTGCGCTTCCTCCACCGTATCAATAAACGGCTCCAGAAGCTCATCCAGCTGCCCCACATAAACCGGATAATTTGTGACACTTGGCACATGTTTGTAAAAAATCAGCAGGCTGTTCAGTGCTTCATACAGATCGGTCGGTGCCGGAAGCTGCAGGAACTTACAGCCCTCTTTCATAAACTTTGCATAATCCGGTGCGATATAACGGGGGCGCACCGGTGCATGCCCCTCCGAAAGGTCACAGATACACTGGGTATCAATATCTGCATGCAGAAGTTCATCAAGCCCCTCCGGAAGATCCAGTACCTCCATCAGAGAATCCGCCTGATTGGCCAGATTCGTCAGTTTCTGTTCGTGGGTCAGTACCGGACTCTCGATGATCTCCAGAATCTTCGCTCTTGTCTCATTCACCCGTTCCATGGAAATGTCTCTCATATGCATCCTCCTGTTCAACATACTGCATCGGTTCCCCCAATGCTGTTTTTATTCACTTTCTATAGTTCCTGTCAGGTTATGCTTATTTTATATCACGTTTTCACAGATTTGCAAAGGACAAATGGCACTTCTTCCGTCAAATTCTGCAGCTGTGAATCATGCCTCCATCCTCCTGTATTTTTCCCGCCTGGCTATAAAAACACGGGCTTTTTCACACATCTCATACGCACCTTCTTTCCATCCGTCCATATCCGGATGGCTCCGCAGTCCTTTGTGGCACAGATCCGGCTCTCTGCGTCTCTGAGCCTTTCCAGCGTCTCCGCTCCCGGATGCCCATAACGGTTTGTGGCACTGCAGGAAATCAGGCTGACCGCCGGATGCACCCGCTCCAGAAACCGCCTGGAGGAAGAGTATCTGGAGCCATGATGAGCGATCTTCAGCACCTCCACTTCTTTCAGAAGACCCGAGGACAAAAGCCGCTCTTCTGTCTCTTTCCCGATATCTCCGGTCAACAGCATCTGAAATTCTCTGTACTCCGCCATCAGCACCAGCGACTGTTCATTCCGGTCCTCCGACATGGTATCTTCTTCCGGCCACAGACAGGAAAGAGAAAAATCCTCACCGTCGAAACGGTCACCGGCTCCCATATACAAAATCGGAATCCCCGCTTTTTGGAAAGCCGCTTCCATCTCTTCACAGGCTTCATCTTTCACTGCAAGCTTTGGGAACACTGCATGGCCGATCCGAAGACTTCCGCTGTTTTCACATGCCTCTGCCAGTTCCTTCAGTCCGTTGATATGATCCTGATCCATGTGAGAGATGAACACATAATCCAGCGTCCTCACACCCGACCATTGAAGAAACGGCAGAATCCGGTAGTTTCCCACCCCTTTTACATTGGAACTTCCGCCGTCATACAGGCAGGTCGTTCCATCGGGCGCCTTAAAAAAAACAGCATCTCCCTGGCCCACATCCAGCATGCAGATCTCAAATCCGGAGGAAATGCGCAGGCACAGAAGGCATGCACAAAGCATCAGCGGACACAGCCCCGCTGCCAGCACCCTCTTTCCGGGATGAAACGGTTCCTTCTTCCTCCAGTATTTTTTTCTCCGTTTTTCCCGGTACAGAAGCAGAAGGCCTGCGGACAGGACCGCATAATAGAGCAGTACCTTCCACCCTGACGGACATCCGGTGGACAGAACAGAACCCGGAAGGGACAGACACTGCTGTCCGGTCCATTCATACAGTCTCAGAATCAGACGGCATGGAACCGCGCATACGCCGGCAGCCGGAAGACAGAACAGTCCCGCGATGCCTTCCGCAAATCCGAACACCATCAGAACGCTCATCAGAGGAATCACCAGCAGATTCAGCAGTGTGGAGTACAGGGGATATTCACAGAAAAAGACGAGCAGGAGCGGAAAAGTTACAAGCAGGACCGAAAGACTTACCAGGAGCGCCTGCCCGATCCGTCCTGCTTTCTCCTGGTACAGTTTCCAGACCGGAGGAATCAGCGCAATGGCAGTCACAGCCCCATAGGACAGAAGAAAGGCGCTCTGCTTTACACAGATCGGACTGGTCAACATAAAGCACAGTGCCGAAGCGCCGATGCTGGTCAGCATATCACTGGTCCGTCCGATCAGGTCCGCCAGAATCACCAGCATACACATCAGCACGGCCCGGACCGTCGAGATGGAGGCTCCCGTCATCCAGCCGTATGCCAGAAGGAACAGAACCGCAGGAATGCCCGCACCTGCACAGGAGCCTGTGATTCTCCGAAGCAGGCGGTACAGCCCCATGCCCGCCAGAGAGACATGAAGCCCCGATATGGCCAGCAGATGGGAGATCCCGTTCTTCTGATATAATTCTTTGATCTCTCCATCCAGGTCCTCCTTTCTGCCGAGCACCATTGCCTGCATCAGCCCGCTGTCTTTCTCGTCCAGAATCTGTTCATAGACTTCTCCCACTCTCTTACGAAGTGTCAGAAGATACTGGCGGACAGGCGACGGATGCACGGCAAGAACCTCCGCTTTTCTGGCGTAAAAGGTATAGGCAATTCCTTTTCCCTGATAATAAAGCCTGCTGTTAAACTGTCCTGGATTGGTTGGTTCTTCGATTGGATAAATGGTTCCCGAAAGGGATAGATCGGTTCCCACCGGATACCCGGCGGTCTCTTCCAGATATACCAGAATCTGCCCGGTATCAAAGCGGATATCGCTGCTCTCCACATGGCAGTCTGTCAGATAAATCTGTATTTTGTCATTCTTCTCTGTCTGCCGGCTGACCTGTCCGGTAACCTGCGCCTCACATTTTTCTGCCACCTGAAGGGGTTCATAGAAGAACCCCGCCGGCAGCAGACTCAGGATCAGGAATACCAGCAGCGCCAGACATGCAATTGGCCTCTGCTTCATTCTACCAGCTCCTCATTTCTCTCAAATATGGTATCAAAACTGATACTCTCCCTGAAAATCCGGTTCGTTTCCCCGTCAATACTGATCTGCACCTTCTGCGCATCCGTATTCCGTATCAGAGAGTTAACAATAGAATAGATCGGGATACTCTCTGTCACATTGTAACCGGTCTCCAGAAAACCGGCATCCAGATTTACGTAACAGATGCCGTCCCGGACCGATACGCTGACCAGTCTGGTGTTCGCAGGAATCGTCGGATACGCGCCCTCATAAGGCGGACCGTCGATCAGCCGCTCCACGATCAGTTTTTCCAGGGAAATATTGCTGTTGTATTCCATCGGCACACGCTGGGAAACCAGTTTGTCGCCTGTCTCATTGGTATAATACAGGGTAAGGTCAGCCGTCCGGTATGCGTTGATCTCTTCTCCGGCATTCTCAATAAACTGATCCTCATTCATCAGCCCGATTGCCTTCCCCCTGAGATCCATCAGCGGCTGGTCCGCCACACGGAATCCGATGTAATCGATCTCCGGAATCTGGCACAGCGTTCTTACCAGCGCCGCCCTGCATAAGACCTCATAGACCTTCAGCATATCCATATATTCCACCGAAAAATTCAGATAAAGCTGATTGTGCTCGATCTCGTAGCTTTCAATCCGTACATCCTCCGGAAGCGGCGGTTTATAATTCTCATCCTCCGGTTCTTCACGCAGAAACTCCAGCGCTTCATTCAATAATCCTTCTGTATTTTCTGCCCGCATCTCCCGGTATTCATAAGCAAGCCGGGTCTCGTCCTTGTTTATGTACCAGATCCGGTACCCGCTTTCTTCCTCCTCATTCTGTCCGCTGCATCCCGCCATCCCCAGGCACAGCAATACTCCAAGAAGAAAAAATCGTATCCATCTTCCCATTCTTTTCCTCCTGTTCGGACTATATGATATATTTCAGCGGAATCCTTACGGTAAAGGTGGTTCCCTGCTCCATCTCACTCTGTACGCGGATCGCCCCTCTGTGCGCCACAACCGCGCTTTTCGTGATTGCCAGCCCGAGCCCCGTTCCGCCGATCTCGCGGGAATGAGACTTGTCTACCCGGTAAAACCTTTCAAAGATATAATCCAGTGAGTCCTGAGGAATTCCCATTCCGGAATCACTCACTTTCACATAGAAAAACTTATGGTCCGCATCCAGGCTGACGCGAACCCAGCCGTTTTCCCGGTTATATTTGATCGCGTTTTCCACCAGATTCGAGAAAGCCAGAGACAGTCTGGTCGTGTCGATCTCCGCACTCACACTCCGGTTGCTCTCAAACACCATTTCAATATTTGCCTGCTCTGCGATCGGACGAAGCCGTTTCAGGATCTGCTCCAGAAATTCATTGACATCCGTAGCAGCCACATTCAGATCGGTCACTTTCCGGTCTGTCTTTACCAGCGTCAGAAGGTCTGAGATGATCGTATTCTCCCGGTCGATCTCTTCTGCAATATCCTGCATGAACTCCTGATACAGTTCCACCGGCGCATCCTCCTGCACCAGCAGAGAATCCGCCAGCACCTTCATGGAAGCCAGCGGTGTCTTCAGCTCATGAGACACATTTGACACAAATTCCTGTCTGGATTCTTCCATCAGCCGAAGCTTTGCCAGAAGGCTGTTGAAAGTATTGGAGATATTCTCCGTCTCGGTACAGTCATGGATATCCAGATCTCCGTCCAGCGCCCCTTCCACAAGGTCGCCGATGAACTTGTTCATGTATCGAAGCGGTTTTACCAGCCAGCTGGACAGAATAACCGCCAGTACCAGCACACAGAGACCTCCCGCCACCAGCCAGATCTCCATAAGATTTTTCAGATTGTCACGTCTGACATTCAGGCTGTCGGTAGACGCGCTTGCCAGAATGACCCCGATAATGTTCTTGTCTTCCGAACTGCTCAGAATCGGAACCGTCATCTCAATAAAACGCCCGCTGACATAATGGCTTGTACTCTCGCCTTTAAAACACTTGATGACTTCCTCCGCCAGCATGGTGCGCCCTTCCTCCAGTGCATAGGTATCCACTATAATCTGAAAATTCCGGTCGATAATGAGAATCCTTCCGTCATACAGCGTAGCAAGCTGCATCAGCTCGCCGGTGAGCGTCTCATTGCTGGGATCATCCAGATAGTTGGCGCTTCCAAGCTGCGAAGCAAGGATCTGGCACTGATTATTTACATCGTTCCCCTGTCTGGTAAGCGACTGCTTCGTATAGGCAGACAGGAACACCGCGGACAGAATCATCGCCGGAAGGATCCCGATCAGAAAAAATATGACCATGATCCGGAAATTCAGGCTTTTGAAAAATTTACTATTGGGGGAAAATCTCTTCGTCCAGTTCAGTCTAAGCATTGAAGTAGTACCCTACTCCCCACTTGGTATGTACATACTTCGGTTCGCTCGGTTTCTGTTCGATCTTTTCACGAAGCCTTCGGATATGCACATCCACCGTACGCACATCGCCCGGATAATCATATCCCCACACCGCATTGAGCAGATGGTCCCTGCTGTATACTTTGTTGGGGTTCAATGCCATCAGCTCCAGAAGGTCAAACTCTTTCGCTGTCAGGTTGATCTCCCGTCCGGCAATATTCAGCCTCCGGCTCTCGCAGTCCAGATGAAATTCTCCCTTATCCACTACCCTGCGGCTCTCCTTTTCCGGCGCCTTCTTCCTGGTCCTGCGCATGATCGCCTTGATCCTTGCCTTCACCTCCAGAATATTGAACGGCTTTGTGATGTAGTCATCCGCGCCATAATCCAGTCCCAGGATCTTATCCATGTCATCGCCTTTCGCAGTCAGCATGACTACCGGAACGCTGGAAAACTCCCGAAGCTGCTGGCAGACCTCAAAGCCCGTCAGCTTCGGCAGCATGACATCCAGAAGAATAATATCGTACTCATGGTTCTGGATCATCTCAAGCGCTTCTTCTCCGTCATAGGCACAGTCCACTTCCATGCCGTCCTGCTCAAGACTGAACCGGATTCCCTTTACGATCAGCTTTTCGTCGTCCACTACTAATACTTTCTGTCCCATTTCCCACCTCAATCAACTGCTATCTGACTTTGTATTTTCGAATAAATGCCTTCCTTGATGCCCGGAACCTGCATAATATCTTCTGCTTTTGTAAATGTACCGTTCTGTGTGCGGTATTCGACAATCGCCTTCGCACGTGTCTCTCCGATGCCGTTCAGGGTCATGAGTTCCTCAACGCCGGCGGAATTGATGTTCACCCTCCCGTCCGCGCTCAGCGCTTCATTCCCGGAAGTCTCAGAAGCCTGCTCCGTCTTTGATTCCTCCGATGGAGCCGAAGACGCTTCCGGTTCCTCCGGCTGTCCGGAAAGCGGCGGCTCTTCCTGCCCGTTTTCCGGTGAAAGCGATTCGTTTTCCGCAACAGGCTCTTCCGCTTTTGCAGGATGCTCCCCGCAGGAAAATACCAGTTCTTCCTTCCCTCCCGGCTGCATCCCGCAGAAAGAGATACTGCATCCGGCCAGGCAGACTGCAGCGCCTGCACTGACAGCACACACAGCTGTCCGTATTATTTTTTGATACTTCATGCTTTTCTCCCTTCCGGAAGAAAAGTCTTCTATGCCCTGTTTTCATTGTAACGGACTTGCAGCAGAAACACAAGAAAAATCTTAACTTTCCCACTCAAATAATATAACGCCTGCCACTGCGATCAGCAGGCCCATCAGCCTGCGCATGGAAAAATCCGCCTTCTCCACTCCGAACATCCCAAGAAGCTCCACTCCCCAGGATATGGTAAGCTGCGCAATCACGATCAGCATCGTGGATCTCGCCGGGCCGAGCGCAGACATGCTCTGAATCACTGTATAGGTGATAAATGCCCCGAAAACCCCGCCAAGCAGTACATACCTGGGATTGATTTTCACAAGGGCGGAGAAGCTGCTCCGGTCCGATGCCGCCCATATGACAAGGCAGGTCACAAGCGCGGAAAACTGTACCCAGGAAGCGGATACCCACATACTGCTCTGTTTCGTTACCTCCGTATTAAAAATACCCTGAAGACTCATCAGAGCGCCTGATATCAGTGCAATAAAAATTCCAGTCATAGGGATCCTCCTTTTCTTTCAAGTGTTCCCATAGGACTGGAATTCTATACGTTCTAATCCAGTTGTGTCTCCAGCAGTTCTTTAAAGCCTGCCATCTCTTCTCCCGCATCTGCGCCCCGCCAGATATCTGCCAGGACCACTTCCAGCCTCAGCCACATGTTGGACAGTTCCATGATCTTCGGAACCTCCGCTGCCGCCTCATATGCTTCGTATACGGTCACGTATTTGCCGGAAAAATCCGGTTCAGGCGCCTCCTCCTGACTTCGTCCGAGCAGCCGGTCATACAGCGACTGGTATCCCGTTACCAGTCCCGTCCACTCGGAGCCGGAGGCTTCTGTATCAGAAGTATCCGGTTTGGACGTCTCTGCTTCCAGAAGGCTTTTGCATGCCGTCAGCTTTCTCGCCTCTTCATAAAGCCGGCCGGCACGTTCCTGTGTCAGATATCTGGCGCAGGCTTCTGCCGCCTTCACATTGGAGGAATACGGATTCACCACCACACTGTTTGTCACGGACAGTCCTCTGGAGGAAAGCGTGTCCGTCAGCGGCGGAAGCGGAATAATCTGATAAAACGGATCGTAACTTACCGTCTCTGTATGCTCCTCCCCGTCCTCTCCCGTCACCGTTCTTTCCGTCGGATATTCCGGAATCTCTCCTGCTGCAACTGCCCGGTCCAGCTCTGCCAGCATCGGAACGTTTACGATCGTAAATACACATTTTCCGTCAATAAATTCCTGAATCACCTCTTCTGAAGTAACCGTATCCGCATCAATGGCAAAAAATTCATTCAGACTCTGATAATAGGTCATACATTCCGTGGCCTTCTCAAGATCCATGGTCACCTGGCTCTTGTCATCTCCATCCGGTCCGCCCAGATCCGTATAGGCTCCCAAAAACATATAGTTGTCGATTACATCCGCCACATTCCATTTAAAGATATGCTCCACCCGCTCTGTCGATGCATCCGACTCAAAATTCTCTGCATAAGTCAGAATCCCCTCGATATCCTGCGGAACCTCTTCCGGATCCACATAGTACCGGTTGTAAAGCATAAAACAGGTTTCAATATAAAAAGGCCTCGCCACTGCAGCCCCGTCATAAGTGACAGCATGTACTGCTTTTTCTGAATAAGTTTCAAAAAGGCCCGGATCCGTCACCGGCTCCGCAAGACCTGCCAGCACTGCCTTTTCCAGAACCGCACTGGATGCCACATACAGATCCGGCCCCGCCATCTCCTCCTCCACGGACTTCTCACTGATCTTTTCAATATAGTCAACCTCGGAAACCAGTTCGGCACGGACTTCCACCTGATATCTGGATGCTGTTTCCGCAGCCGCCGCTTCCATATAGTCCTGAATATCCGGGTCGGTGTACCAGATCAGAAGCGGACGCTCTACAAGAACCTCCTCTTCCTCCTCCAGCTTCTCTTTGAGCCCTGTATGAGCCAGTTCCGCCGCCAGCAAAAGTACGCACAGCACCGCAGCGATTCTCTGGTATTTTTTCACCATATTATTCCTTTCTCATGTAAAGTTCCTGTTCACGCAGATGCTGTAAAAGACCGCTCCAGTTTTTCCACCATGCAGTCCACATCTTCTTTCGTAATGACCAGAGGCGGCACAAACCGAAGCACACTGCTCCCGGCGGTGATCAGAACCAGTCCGTTCGCAAGTGCACGTTCCACAATCTCTGCCACCGGTCTTCCGGTCACCTCCAGTCCCTGAATCATTCCTTTTCCACGGCGTTCTTTCAAAAAGTCATACTTTTCCACCAGAGCATCCAGCTGTTCGGTCAGATATGCACCTACGGTGCGCACGTTTTCCAGAATGTGCTCTTTTTCATACAGGTCAAATACCTTGCTGACCGCCGCGCAGACAAACGGATTGCCCCCGTAAGTCGTGCCGTGGTCTCCCGGTTTCAGCGAACCCTTCGCCGCCTTCTCCCCAAGGACAAAGGCGCCCACCGGAACGCCGCAGCCGATGGCCTTTGCACAGGTCATGATATCCGGCTCCACACCGTATTCCTGCCATGCGAACATATACCCGGTTCTGCCCATGCCGCACTGAATCTCATCCAGAATCAGCAGCATGTCACGCTCCTCACACAATGCCTTCACGCCCTTCAGAAACGCCTCTGTCGCAGGATACACGCCGCCTTCTCCCTGGACCGTCTCCAGGATGACCGCACAGGTTTTCTCTGTAATCTGCGCCTTCACGCTCTCCAGATCATTATACTCTGCAAACCGGATACCCGGCACCAGCGGACGGAAGGGAATCTGGTACTTCTCATTCCCGGTCACGGACAGGGCTCCGATGCTCCTCCCGTGGAACGAATGATTCATGGCAACGATCTCATACCGCTCTTCGCCGTATTTCTCATAAGCATATTTTCTTGCCGCCTTCAAGGCACCCTCGATGGCCTCGGTACCGCTGTTGGTGAAGAAAACCCTTGACATGCCGCTGGCCTTCACAACCTTTTCTGCCGCTTCCATCATGGGAGCCGTGTAATACAGATTGGAAATATGGGTCAGTTTGTCGATCTGATCTTTCAGCGCCTGCGTATATTCCTGATTGTTATATCCTAAAGACTGCACGGCGATGCCCGCCGCAAAATCCAGATACTCTCTGCCGTCCACGTCATACAGATGCACGCCTTCCCCGCGGTCAAATACGACCGGATAACGGTTATAGGTGTGTAAAATGACTTCCTCCGCCTTCTCGATATATGGATTACTCATGATAAAATTTCTCCTCTGCGTCTCCTAAAATTGCCGTACCGATCCCCTTGTTGGAAAATACCTCCAGAAGGATACTGTGCATGATCCTTCCGTCCATAATATGGACTCTGGATACCCCTGCTTCGATGGCTTCAATGCAGTTGCCGAGCTTCGGCAGCATCCCTCCGCCGATCGTTCCGCTCTCCAGAAGCTCCTTCGCCTCGCTGACCGTGATCTCCGAGATCAGCGAATCCTTGTCGTCAAAATCCCGGTACACGCCTTCGATGTCTGTTAAAAATGCCAGCTTTTCCGCCTTCACGGCTCTGGCAATGGCGCATGCCGCATCATCCGCATTGATATTGTAGGTGTCAAAATTTTCGTCCAGTCCTACCGGGCATACGATAGGAAGAAAATCCTTCTCCAGAAGATCATACAGGATCTTCGGATTGACTTCCGTAATCTCGCCTACATAGCCGATGTCCTGTCCGTCCGCATACCGTTTTTCCACCCTCAGAAGGCCGCCGTCCTTGCCGCTGATCCCGACTGCTTTGACTCCCAGTTCCTGCACCATGGTCACAAGACCTTTGTTCACCCGGCCAAGCACCATCTCCGCAATCTCCATGGTTTCTTCATCTGTTACCCGCAGGCCATTCACAAAACGGGGTTCCATACCAACCCTGCCAACCCATTTGCTGATCTCCTTACCGCCGCCGTGTACGATGATGGGCTTGAATCCTACCAGTTTCAGAAGCGTCACATCACGGATCACGCTTTTTTTCAGACTTTCATCCACCATGGCGCTGCCGCCGTACTTTACCACGATGATCTTCCGGTTAAATCTCTGGATATACGGCAGCGCCTCCACCAGGACGGCGGCTTTCTCCAGATATTTTTCTGTCTCTTCTCTCATAATATCACTCCTCATCCTCTGCTGCGCCCCGTTCCTTTGACCGGCACGCCTCAGCCTTCGGACCCTTTCTCCCGATCCGTCTTCAAAAAGCCGCCCTGCCTTGACCTTCCAAAGCAGGGCTGCCTCTTTTTCTGTTCTGCCGGATACTGACCGTACAACAGAATCAATAGTTCTCTGCGCTCACCTCAAAATAGCTCTGCGGATGATTGCAGGTCGGACATACCTCCGGCGCCGCGGTTCCTACCACAATATGCCCGCAGTTGCGGCACTCCCATACCTTGACCTCGCTCTTTGCAAATACTTCTGCCGTCTCGATATTTTTCAGAAGCGCACGGTATCTCTCCTCATGGTGTTTCTCAATGGCTCCCACCAGACGGAACTTCTTCGCCAGCTCCGGGAATCCTTCTTCTTCCGCAGTTTTGGCAAACCCCTCATACATATCGGTCCACTCAAAATTCTCCCCCGCCGCTGCAGCAGCCAGATTCGCCTTCGTATCACCGATGCCGCTTAACTCTTTGCACCACATTTTTGCATGCTCTTTTTCATTGTCTGCTGTCTTTAAGAAGAGGGAGGCAATCTGCTCATATCCTTCCTTTTTTGCCACCGATGCAAAATAGGTATATTTGTTCCTTGCCTGTGACTCTCCGGCAAATGCCGCTTCAAGATTTTTCTCCGTCTGTGTTCCCGCGTACTTACTCATACTTTTTTCTCTCCTTTTCTCTTCGCTTTCACATCTGTTTTGCCAAAACCTGGCAGAACATGCCGCTGTTTTCCAGTATAACAGAGAATTCCCTGCAATTCAATGAAATCAGCATTTCTTCTGCAGCAGCGCCATAACCCGGTCCGCCGGAATTCCTTCCTGTTCGGCATACTGCAGGATGCCGTCCAGCGCCTCTGTAATATAACGTTCCGGTTCCTCTTTTGTGATGCCGACGGTGATCCTGCACTTTCGGTAAATGTCGGGAAAATGTTCTGCCTCTTCCATAAGAAACTGCTTAAGGGGGAATTCCTGAAGCACAACCTCCTTTGCGCCGGCCTGAAGAAGCGCATCCTCCATGGCTTTCTTATCCACTGGCGTAATCCCCCGGGGCACACATACAGCAATGCCCGGCCTTCGCCAGGACCTCTTTCCCACAGCTTTTTGCAGCAGACAGGTAAACAGCTGTACTGCCACTGCATAGTCTTCGACCATTCCCTGACGAAGCGGAGATACCACCCGTACGCCCTGTTCTTTCATACCAAACATGTGTTCTGCTTCTGTCCCGAAAGCAAGAATCTTTCCGCTTTCATGCTCATACGCCACAAGAGACTTTTCTCTCAGTACCGTGCCCATTCCCTGTATATGGATGACAACATCCGCAGGTTCCCAGGCTGCCGTGTTCACCCAGACGGTAATGCTCATATCCTCCCCGCCTTTCTTTCATCTTTTACCCCTGCAATCTTTTTGATCTGCTCACAGCCATAAGAATACAGTACCATCCGTTTCTTTTTCTCAATATCCAGAAAATAACCGGTCTTCGTATGCTCATCCACTGCAATCGCAATCATCGAACAGCTACGCTGCAAAAGAAGCTCTTCCAGAACGATTCCGTTTTTTCCAAAGTTTTTAACTGACTCTTTTTCATACTCGCCAACCCGGTCCAGATAGATGAAGAACAGCAGACAAAAATTTGCTCTTTTTTTCCTCATATTATCAAAGTGCTCCGCTTCCCGCCGAATCGCATTTACAAGATCCACATCTTCAATCACCCGTGCATAACAGCGGATACGATCCATCCAGAAAGAAAATCCGGATTTTATATAAAATCCATGTTCCATCCGCCGGAATTTCATGTGCAAAAGCCTTTCTTCAAGCTCTTCTTTTCCAGTCAGCAAAAGCTCTGTCAGCTCCTTCTTGTCATAAGTCTGATTCATTTCCTCAAATGCGGCCTCAACAAGATGATATTCCGGCCTGTGTAGCAACAGGATCGTCACGATGTTGCAGGAAAAAAAACCACCCAGCATCACAGCTGTAGATATCCCGTTCAGCGCATCATGTCCCTGCTGACAGAGTCCCCACACCAGAAATGCAACTCCCACCGCAAAAATCAGGACTGCCAGAATTATCCGATACCTTGCCTTTTTGACCGATTCATCCGTGCTGTCGTTCTGCTCCATCCGTTCCTCCTGTGTCTATCTGTCAGACATGGTCCATCAGCTTCTCCTTCCACCGCTTTTTTCCGGGACCTTTGGTCAGCTACGATAATCCGCATTGATATTCACATATTCATGAGTCAGATCACAGCCCCAGGCAGTGGCGGATGCTTCTCCCATCTTGATATCCGCGGTGGCAGTCACATATTCTTCTGACAGTATCTTTGTCGCCATCTCCTCGCTGTATCCTGTGGACACTCCATTTTCAATAATCTTCAGCTTTCCGGCCGCGCTCTCAAAATACAGATCTACCCTGTCCGGATCAAACGATGCTCCGGAATATCCCATGGCGCAGAGAATCCGTCCCCAGTTGGCGTCATGTCCGTAGATGGCCGCCTTGGTCAGGCTGGAGGTAATGACCGATTTACTGAGCGTTACCGCCTGCTCCTTACTTTCCGCTCCGATCACTTTTACCTCGAAGAGACAGGTAGCGCCTTCTCCGTCGCCCGCAATTTTCTTTGCCAGCTCCGTATTGACGTAATTCAGCGCCTCTTTAAAAACGGCGTAGTCCTCATTCTCCCTGTCGATCACCGGATTTCCCGCCATGCCGTTGGCCAGCAGCAGCACCGTATCGTTGGTAGAGGTATCTCCGTCCACAGACACCATGTTGTAAGTGTCCTTTATATCATCGCTCAATGCCTTCTGCAGCATTTCCTTTGTAATGGCTGCATCGGTTGTCACAAATCCAAGCATGGTGCACATATTGGGATGGATCATGCCGGATCCTTTGCACATGCCTCCCACAGTCACCGTTTTTCCGCCGATTTCCACCTGAGCCGCCACATATTTGGGTTTCGTATCCGTGGTCATAATGGCTTTTGCCGCTTCCAGCCCGGCCTCCTCCGTATCCGCCTTTCCTTCCGCCAGAAGCGCAACCCCGTCCCGAATCCGGTCCATTGGAAGCTGCATTCCGATGACTCCTGTAGACGCCACCAGTACGGAAGATGCCGGGATACGAAGCAGCCGCTCTGCAGCCTGTGCCGTCTGTTCACAGTAGCCATAGCCTTCCTCTCCCGTGCACGCATTGGCAATCCCGGAATTGATAATGACCGCATGCACATTTGCAGATTTTTTCACAATCTCCTGATCCCATCTGACCGGCGCCGCTTTCACCACGTTGGTCGTAAATGTCCCCGCTGCCACGCATGGAACCTGACTGTAGATCAGCGCCATGTCTTTCCGGTCTTTATATTTGATCTGCGCCTCTGCTGCTGCCGCTTCAAATCCTTTTGCAGCCGTTACGCCGCCTGTAATCATCTTCATCCTCCATCCTCCTGTTAAAAAGTTCTGCTCTGCCTGTATTTTTACGGTTGTATTCTTTCAAATCTTCGCTCAACGGAAAAACTTCTTTGAATTTTTTTATGATGGCAGTTTTCTCACTCATCAGCAGCGTCAGGCTGCCATCCCATGATACCAGTTCAACAGATGCCAACGGATGTTGCATGGCAATATGTTCTTCCCAAAATCCCCTGTAACCATCTGCATAAGGCAAACCATATTTTAATATATCAATTTTTGAAACATCCTTTTCAAAACCGGATAATACGCCCCAAATCCACTGAAAATCATCTTTTTTCACAATGTTGGTCAGCTCTTTTCCATCGATCCATGCATAATTGCCATGTTTAGACTGGAAAATACGCATATGGTGTCCCGGTCTTTCAGGATATGCCTCACAGCCTGTTATAAGCCAGTTATAATCATTCTGAAAATTGTCCATCAGACGAAACAGCTTTTTTAAATAGGTATATCCAGTCTCTCCCTTTTCAAGAATTGCTCCTGTTATCATTTCCCTCTCTCTGGTATCTGATTTATAAAACGCTTTTAATCCACATCCTCAATAAATGCCGTAATATTCGCTTCATTTAAGGAAAAATCATAATAGTTCAGATCCTGCCGCTTCGTCCACCCGATCCTGTTCCAGAACGCATTTCCGATATCATTCTTCGTAAAGGCGATCAGGCTGACCTTATTGATTTCTTCTGCCTTCAGCGCTTCCATGCAGGCAATCACCATGGCTTTGCCCACGCCCTGCCTCCGATAGCCCTTCCGCACACAGACATGATACAGACAGCCCCGCCTTCCGTCATGCCCGCAGAGAATCGCTCCGATCAGCAGATCCCCTTCCCATGCCGTAATGCTGGTGGTCGGGTTCCGCTTCAGAAAGCGGCTGATCCCTTCTCTGGAATCATCCATGCTCCGGATCCCGAATCCCCGAATCGTTCTCCACAGTCCGTATACTTTCTCATAATCCTCGATCGTCATAACACGAATGTTCATGATTTGTGTTCACTCCTCGTCTTTCACGTATTTTGCTGCAGTTTTTGTCCTTCTTTGGCTTTTCTTTCCGTGCAGGCCAAAAGGAATATCTGTCCCTTCCCGGCGTGACTGCCGCAGCATTCTACGGAAACAGCGGAGCCATCCGGAGTCCTTCTGCCTCGTCGACTCCAAACATCAGATTCATATTCTGCACCGCCTGTCCGGCCGCTCCCTTTACCAGATTATCCATGGCGCCCATCATGACGATGCGCTTCGTTCTTGGATCGATCTTAAAATTCACATCCACAAAGTTACTGCCCTCCACCCAGCGGGTCTGCGGGCATACATCCTCCGGCAGCACCCGGACAAAATATTCTTTCTCATAATAACGGTCATAAACCGCCTTTACTTCCTCATAAGAAATATCCTTTTTCAGCGAAGCATAGGCCGTCACCAGGATACCTCTCTGCATGGGAACCAGATGCGGTGTAAAATTGATCAGCACCTGTTTTCCTGCCGCCAGCGAAAGCTGCTCCTCAATCTCCGGCGTGTGCCGGTGTCCCGTCACCCCATAGGCCTTTATGTTCTCATTGACCTCGCAGAACAGATTGTCCACCTTCGCTCCCCGGCCTGCGCCGGAAGTTCCAGATTTGGCGTCAATGATCAACGTATCCGGATCAATCAGTCCTTCCTTTACCAGCGGATAGACAGACAGAAAACTGCAGGTTGGATAGCAGCCCGGATTGGCAATGAGCCTCGCCTTCTTTATAGCCTCCCGGTTAAGTTCACACAGTCCGTAGACCGCCTCCTTCATATACTGCGGCGCCCTGTGTTCCATACCGTACCATTTCTCATAGACGCTCACATCCCTGATCCGGAAATCTGCGCTCAGATCGATGATTTTTACCTTATGTAAGATCTCTTCCTTTACAAGAGAGGCGCACAGTCCCTGAGGCGTCGCTGTAAAGATCACATCCACCTGCTCCGCCATGGCTTCCATATTGTCATCCTGACAGATATCATCCACCAGCTGAAACATATTCTGATAAATATCCGCATATTTCCGCTCCACGTAGCTTCTGGAGCCGTACCACACAATCTTTGCTTCCTTATGTCCCAAAAGCAGCCGCACCAGTTCTCCGCCTGCATATCCTGTCGCTCCGATAATTCCAACTCTGATCATCTTTTTCTACCTCTTTTTCTTTCCAGACATAACTGTTTTTTATCATATAACAAAACATGCACCCGTGCAAGTGCTTTCTGTTTCTCTGCATCTTTTCATCAGATTGCATAATTATACGTTATTTATTCATTTTATGCAAGTTATTTTTATAAAAATACAATAAATATGTATATTTTTTCACTTGCATTATCTTAAAAGTTGTTGTATAGTAGAATGCAGTTGAAAACAGACACTATTTTTCAGAGGAGAATACGTATGAAAGAGAAAGTAATTCTGGCTTATTCCGGCGGACTGGATACCACCGCCATTATTCCATGGTTAAAGGAACATTTTGATTATGAAGTCATCTGCTGCTGCATCGACTGCGGACAGGGCAATGAACTGGACGGACTGGAGGAGCGTTCCAGGCTGTCCGGCGCTGCAAAGCTTTATATTGAAGACATCGTTGATGAATTTGCAGAAGAATACATCATGCCCTGCGTACAGGCCGGCGCTGTCTATGAGAACAAATACCTGCTGGGGACCTCCATGGCGCGTCCGGTTATTGCCAAAAGGCTGGTGGAGATTGCAAGAAAAGAAAATGCATCTGCGATCTGTCACGGCGCTACCGGCAAGGGCAACGATCAGATTCGTTTTGAGCTTGCCATCAAAGCGCTGGCTCCGGACCTGAAAATCATCGCTCCCTGGAGAATGACCGATGTATGGACCATGCAGTCCAGGGAAGATGAAATCGAATACTGTAAGCAGCACGGCATCGATCTTCCCTTCGACCACAGCCACAGTTACAGCCGCGACCGGAACCTGTGGCACATCAGCCACGAGGGACTGGAGCTGGAGGATCCGGCAAACGAGCCCAACTACGATCACATGCTCGTTTTGGGTGTCACGCCGGAGAAAGCTCCCGACGAAGGCGAATATGTAACCATGACTTTTGAAAAAGGAATCCCGACTTCCGTCAACGGCGAGAAAATGAAAGTCGCAGACATCATCCGTAAGCTGAACGAGCTGGGCGGCCGGCACGGCATCGGCATCGTGGACATCGTGGAAAACCGCGTAGTCGGTATGAAATCCCGCGGCGTTTACGAGACTCCCGGCGGAACCATCCTTATGGAAGCCCATGACCAGCTGGAAGAACTGGTTCTGGACCGCGCCACGATGGAAGCCAAGAAGGACATGGGCAACAAGATGGCTCAGATCGTCTATGAGGGAAAATGGTTCACGCCGCTCAGGGAAGCGGTTCAGGCATTCGTGACCAGCACCCAGGAATACGTGACCGGCGAAGTGAAATTCAAACTCTACAAGGGCAACATCATCAAAGCCGGAACCACGTCTCCCTACACCCTGTACAGCGAATCTCTGGCTTCCTTCACCACCGGCGACCTGTACGACCATCATGACGCCAGCGGATTTATCACACTGTTCGGACTGCCGCTGAAGGTTCGTGCCATGAGGATGGCAGAAGCGAAAAAGAACGCATAAACAGGGTTCCTGTAAAATGTATCTCTGTCTGTGTATTCAGCTCTCTCATATCGTACGGAGCACACAGACAGGATCCTGTTTTACAGGAACCTTTTTGATCCTGATACCGCATTTCTTATTTTTCGCTCACCCGGATATTTCCGTTTTTTCCTTCCTCCACATTGATTGGAAGACACATGGACACCGTGGTTCCCATTCCCTTTCTGGAGTGAATCTGCAGATGCTCATCTGTATGATAGACATAGCGAATCCGTTCTCTGATATTCCGAATGCCAATATTGGCTCCACGCTCCCATCTCGTATTCTCCTCCATGACTTCAAGCAGCCTTTCTTCGCTCATCCCTGCGCCATTATCAGAGACTTCCACATAAAGAGTCTCTCCCTTCAGGCTCACGGCAATACAGATGCAGCCACCCAGCACCTCTCCGTTTTCATCTTTATTCCCCAGTATCCCATGTGCAAGCGCATTTTCCACCAGCGGCTGCAGAATATTTTTCATAATCAGGCAGTCCTCTGCTTCCTGTTCAACCACATACTTTACTTTAAAGGTTCCTTCATACCGGTATTCCTGAATAAGCAGATACTGCTTTACCACATCCACTTCCTGTCTTACTGTATCAAATACTTCTGATATCTCAATCCGCAGACGGTCACGCAGAATTTCGATCATTGCCTTATTGACCACCATCACATCCTCATTGCGTCCTTTCTGTGCCAGATACGTAATGGTGTTCATTGTATTATAGATAAAATGCGGATCCACCTGGGAAATCAGCAGACTGTACCGCATGGTCTGTTCCAGTTTCTCTTTCTCCACAATTTCATCAATCATTTTCTCCAGCCTGCTAGCCATGATATTAAACGCCTCACCAACTCTCCCGATCTCATCCTGCGAACGAATCATTACCCGCACTTTCAGATCCCCCTGTGCGATTGCCCTCATCTGCCCAGATACTTCACTTAACGGCCGGATAAATTTGCGGACAATCATTATCAGAGCAATCATCACAACAATTCCAAACAGTGCCACGCTGAACAGAATCATCAGACTCTGGGAACGGTTTTTGGAAAGCACTTCATCCCTGGTCAGATAAGAGATCAGCTTCCAGCCTCCCGGATCCAGCCACCGAACTGCATAGATCCCCTCCTCTGCAACATAAGAACCTTCCAGATAAGAGTCGCCATACTGCATATTCTGCAGTACTTTCCCGCAGTCAATGGAAGAATAAGCTGTCCCCGGCTGGATGACTTTATTTTCTTCGTTCAGAAGAACATAATCTTCGCAGTAATCTCCGATATCCTGAACGATATATACAATCTCATCATAGGAAGAAATCACGACCAGCCTGCCTTCCATACCATTTTTATGATATTCCTGTACATACCCGTATCCTTTTGTAAAGTTCCCTCCAAAAAGCGTAGTCGAATCTCCCTGAGAAAAGACAAACGGTTCCATAAGCATGATCTTTTTATCATTTTTTTCGTATTCCGGCAATATCTCCCGCCGAATATACGATTTTGTACTTTCAGACAACCCTACCGTATTGGTACTGAACGGACAGTCCCCATAAATTTCCAGATATATGCCCAGTACCCGATAAGATGAAACCCCGTCTTTGTGTCCGGTATTGGAAAGGAATAACCGAAGATTTGCCATATTGGCATCATTCGGAGACGTAATGTATTCCTTCAGCAGACGATTCAGTTCGTCATCCGATGCCACCACGCCGGAAAACCGTTTCAGTTCATTAAAGCACTGACTGATCCGCATACCGACCTGTTCGTTAAAATGCATGGCTGTCTCCACCTCCGGACGGCTGGATATGGAATACACCACACTCGGGACTACAGACATGACCACAGCATATACAATAATAAAAGCCAGAATCTGCGTCAGCAGAAGTTTTTGCGAAAGCGATAAACGGTTTTTACAGATCATTCCGGATTCATCCTGTTCATTCTTCGGTATTCATTGGGTGTTACCCCTGTGATCTGCTTGAAGATCTTGCTGAAGTACTGACTGGAAGCAAAGCCGACCTTTCCTGCCACCTCATAGATCATATAATCCTGTTCATCAAAAAGCTGCTTTGCCTTCTGTATCCGAAGATTATTCAGATAATCGCTGATCCCGACTCCCACCTCTTCTTTAAATTTGGTGGACAGCCATGACACACTTAAGTTTACCTGCTTTGCCACCAGGTTTGTAGACATGTCTTCACAGGCATAATTCTTTTGAATATAGCTCATGGCTTCCTGTATGGATGATGAATAAGCCGTCTCATACTGTTCGCCGGATATCCTGCTGATCTCTTCAAATTTATACTGAAAGAACTTTACCATATCGTAAGGATTTCTCAGGTCATACTGTCCTGCGGATTCTGACAGACTGAATCTGCGTCCGCTCTGTACGCCTTTCAGCAACAGCTCAAACCGGCTCATGGCCATCACAATCCCTTTTACATACCAAAGGTATGTAATATAATCTTCCTGTTCAATGGCAGTCAGCACCGTATCCATATAAGCAGCCATCCGTTCCCGATCCACAACCCGCAGTGTTTCACAGATCTGCTCCCAGGAGACCGTCAGCTCTGCCTGACCTTCCGGAACCGGAGGAGAACAGATCATCAGTTCCATGATCTGAGGATTTTGCCTTACATAGCACCGGTCAAACTGACTCCTGTTTTCCCTGTAAAATTTTCCAAACGGACGCACTGCGCACCCTTCTGAATAGAAAAACAGGTCAAAGCTGTTTTTGTCCCTCTGGTTTACTTCCCTGAAGATACGATCAGCCAGGCAATAAAGCCTTTGATAAATATCTTTTTGAGAAATCACATTTCCTTTCAGTTCAAAAACCGCCAGTACATCCGTGTCGCTGACTGCAAAAACCGCAATGTTTTTCAGTTCCCCAAGATCCGACTGCTTCTGAACAAGCATTTTTAAATAAAACTCATCCAGATATCCTTCCTGACAAAGCCCCGGAAAATATTCGCTCAGAAACCGCGGGATCCGTCTCTGAGTAAGAATCATATAATAATATTTTTTGTGAAGGCGAATATATTCCGTCTCCCCCAGGATCCCCTTGTATTCCTTTTCCTCTACATTTTTCAGAAACAGTTCTTTAAAGATCATACTTTCCGTATACTGCTTTTTCTGCTGCTCTCTCTCAATCTTTTCCCGAATCTTCAGAATTTTGGTTGCAAACAGTTCCTCGTCCATGTCGCTTTTCAGCAGATAGTCATCAATTCCCAGGCGTATTGCTTCTTTTACATAATCAAAATTTTTATACCCGGACAGGAACAGGATATGAGTGTTCTGATCGATCTCCCGAATGGCAGCCGCAAAATCCAGTCCGTCCATCCCCTGCATGCATACATCGCTCACCACCAGATCCGGACGGGTCTTCCGAAACACCTTCAATGCCTGTCTGGCATCCGTCAGTGTTCCCACCACTTCAAAGCCATACATTTCCCAGCTTACTATATTTTCCAGATACTCTAAAGCCATCTTTTCGTCATCTATTAAAAGCACCTTCATCATCTGTCCCACCCTGTCTGAAGTCTTTTCCTGCATCCTGCCGCTGACACCTCAATTATACAATGGCACTCGGACCAATGCAATAAACCTCATTCCAGGTTCTGCATTGGTCCCAGTGCCTGTATCTGTCTTCTAGGCAATCATTTTTTCCAGAGCCTTTTTCTCCTTCCGATTCTGAATATAATCCAAGATCCGCTGATTGTTATAGGTATAGATCATGATTACCAGCAAAAATACACCGGATGCCGTATCCTGCAGCGATGACGACAACCCCATGCTTAAAAGTCCGCTCGTCATCAGATTCAGCACAAAATTTCCTATGAGAATACCCACCAGCAGATTGCAGTATGGTTCCAGTGCAATTCCCACATAGATCCCCAGCAGACAGTTAAAGATAATGTTTGTGCTGGACATATAGGATGCCGTATCAATGGAGCCCTGAATGGAAATCTTTAAAAGTGCCGCTACTCCAAGAAAAACGGAAGAAACCACATAACACAGAAATGCCGTCCGTTTTGTATTTACGCCTCCGCACTTCGCGATCTGCTGTGAGCTTGCGCATGCTCTTACATTATACCCGAATTTTGTATAATTAAATATGAGACAGAACAATACAAACATCACTGCAAAAACAATCACGCAGTATGGAAACCGTCCCAGCATCGTGTAATTACCGCTGATTGCTGTTACCCACGAAATACTTGCCAGGTTTGAACAGGTCTCATAAATCATACAGACTCCCAGTGCCGTCACAATAGCCGGAACTTTCATAAAAATATAGATGAGTCCTGAAAGAATCCCAAGAAGAATCCCGAGTCCTGTTACAATCAGTGCAAACGGAACCAGCCCAATGTCATAGAGATATACCATCTTTGCTCCGAACATGGCTGCAACCATGACAATCGCACCGGCACTTAAATCCATTCGGTTGCATAATACATTACAGCACATAGCGTAGGAAATAAGTGTGGGAACCAGCGTCTGCTTAAAGTTCATGATGATGCTGGATGCTTTTCCAAATTTTCCGCCCGACAGAATAAAAAAGAGCAGATATACGAGTGCAGGCAGAAGGATGACAACAACGGTATTTTTTATTTTGGTGGATGCTGTATTCATCTTCGTTCCCCTTTCCGGTTTGAAAATCAGAACCTAATTTACGCCGTGTCTCTCCATCGTATCTTCAGAGCTGTATTTTGCACCCATTTCAACCAGCATCTCTGCCGTTGCATCCGGATTGTACTTCACGATAACTTCTTTCAGTTCTTCATCGGTCCAGCAGTAGACACCGTCTGCATGCAGATAGGCTGCATAGTTCTCAAATTCTTCTCCGGTCTTACAGGTAATGAAGTTCACCGGAACTTCCGTCTTCTCCAGAGGCGTTCCATTCAATGCATTATACATGAAGATAAACGGAAATACCACGTCTACATACTGTCCGCCGATTGCGCACACTACATCGCCGCTTTCCAGATACTCGCCGCAGTTTTCAGAAAGATCTACAAAGGCAATCTTAACCTGCCCTTCTCTTCCTGCAGATCTGATCGGCTCCATACAGTACTCAATGCCAAGCAGTGTAATCGCAATTCCGTCGATTGTTTCATCTGCCGCCAGATAGTCTTCTACCGCTTTGGTAAATTCCAGTCCTCGGTACTCGCCGGCTTTCTTGATTTCCGGATGTTCTTCAAACGCTTCCATCATACCGTTCCAGCGCCGGTCATGGCAGGTGATGCCCGGCTCATAACCAATCGGGGCAATATTTTTACAGCCCGCATCGATCAGACTCTCTATGATATCTTTCCCTGCCTGAACCTCTGATTCATATGCACCGCCTACAAAATAATCGCTCGCATATACCTGGTCTTTGATCTGTTCATCAATCTGCGACCAGCCAACTCCCATATATACGCCGTTATCTTCGCAGATCTTCAGTCCCTGCAGTACCGCCGTTCCGGAAAAATTTGTTGTAATAATACCGTCAACTCCCTGTGCACACAGATTCTCGATCCCTGCCAGATAAGTTTCATCTGCAAAGTTCTCTATAATATAATAGCTGAATTTTACGGAGAATGCTTTGCCAAGATAGTCCGTATATGCCTTTAATTTTGCACACAGATAATCCGTTGTTGTATGGATAATCACTCCAACGGTATACTCACCGTTCTCATCACCGCATACCTCTCCGGTCTCTCCGCCCCACACTTCCGCGGTCGTCTCATCTGCTGCCGGTTCCCCGGAAGGTTCCGTACTCCCGGCTGCTTCCGTGTCCGAAGCCGCCGGTGAAGGTGTGTCATTCGAATTACCGCAGCCAAACAAAGATACGGCCATTGCAGCTGCCAGTATAAGTGCTGTTAATTTTCTTTTCATCATTTTTCCTCCTGATTTACTTTTAAAATTTACTGCCAGATGCCATCTTTGTTTTTCATATAGGTCAGAAAAACAATGATGAGCAGAACGAGTCCCTGAATTCCTTCAATCACGCGTTCATTGATTCCCAATATGATCAATCCATTACGCAGCAGAATGACCGAAAAACTGCCAATCAGCGCACCGACCATTTTTGCCCGCGAACCGCCGGAAAGGGGAACTCCTCCTAAAACCAGAGCCGTAATGACATTCATCTCCAGCCCCTGTCCAGTCGATGTACTGACGCTTCCCGCTCTCGCCATCAGAATAAATCCTCCGATGCCAACGGTAACTCCGCTGATGAGATAAGCAGCCATTCGGGTCCGTTCCACATTGACTCCTGCCTGCTGTGCTGCCAGCGGATTTCCGCCAATCGCCTTATTTGCTTTCCCAATGGAACTTTTTTCAAAAAGGAACCAGCAGATCAGATATACCACGATCAGCACCGTGATTTTCACGGTCCAGTTATCATAATCATAGATATATACCGGTACACTGTATTTCTCTTTGGCACATACGGTGTTCAGAATCCCCCGGCACATATACATAATACATAAGGATGTAATAAATGGAGACACTCTCAAATAAACAGATATAAAACCATTTACTGCAAACCACATGACAGCCGACAAAACGTTGACCAGAAGAATCACCGGAAGCGGTGCTCCCGCCCGTCCTGCCAGTATGGCTGTCAAAACACTGAAACCAATCACTCCTCCATAGGACAGATCCATTCCCGCATGAGCATACACGAACACCGCCCCAAATGCCATGATCGCCACGTAGACGGACTGGTTCAGAATACTTTTCATATTTCCAACTGTCAGAAGCTTTCCTTCTCCAAACACCTGAAATACAAAAATCATAACGGCAAGCCCCAGAAAAGGTATCAGTTTTCTCAGCAAATCAATCGAAACGTTTCCCTGTTTCATCCCTGTTTCCAAACAGTACCTCCTCCTTTCTATACCATCTCTTTAATCAATGTGGATTCATTCAGTTCTGCAGACCGTTCAAACACCTTCTGGACTTTTCCGTTTTTCATGATCATGATTCGATCACTCATACCGATCAGTTCCGGAAGTTCCTCTGATATCATGATGATGGATTTTCCCTCCTGCTTCAACCGATACATCAGCTGATACATGAACGCCTTCACCCCAATATCAATTCCTCTGGTGGGACAGTCCAGGATAAAAATCTGCGATTCATTCCCCAGCCATTTCCCGAACACCACCTTCTGCTTGTTTCCTCCGCTTAAATCCCTGACATCCTGCTCAATCTCTCTGCATTTAATACTGAGATTTTCCACCTGTATGCCGGTAAAGGCCTTTTCTTCTTTTTTAGAGATCAGTCCGGCCTTTGCCAGTTTTCCAAGTGAAGGAAGCACCGTATTATCCAGGATACTTGCAGAAAGGATCAGCGCCTCCTGATCACGGTTTTTCGACACATATCCAATCCTGCCGGCAATGGCCTGCCTCGTATTTCTGATCCGGGCGCCATTTCCCTGCGTCACAGAACCGTACAGCGGTTTTTCAATACCAAACAATGCCTTTCCCAGATCATGCATCCCACAGTCTGTCAGGCCCCCGATTCCGAGGATCTCGCCCCTGTGCAGTTCCAGCGACACACCTTCCAGCGTATGTCCCATATAAATGTTTTCCGCTTTCAGTACGACTTCATTCGAAAAACTCCCGTCATAATCGCTGCGGTAATAATCTCCGGTCAGTTTCCGGCCTACCATCAGCTCTTTGATCCGTTCTTCTTCAAATTCTTCTTTTGAAAGCTGTTCAATAAAATCGCCATCCCTTAAAACAATCAGTTTATTGCATACTTCCATGATCTCTTCCAGATCATGGGAGATAAAAATAACCGCTTTGTCCTCTTTCTGGAATTTTTTAATCAGCCGGTAGATGATGTCCCGGCCCTTCTGGGACAGTGCCGTCGTCGTCTCGTCCACAATAAAAACATCCGGTTCTGTATAGATTCCCCTTACAACCTCAATCAGCTTACGGTCTTCAAGGCTGTACCGTGCAATGGGCGCCTCCGGGTCGATATCCGTAATACCGATCCTTCCAAGAGCTTCCCGGGCAGCCTGATACATCTCCCGCCGGTTTACAATACCTTTCCGGGCAAAGAGCTCCTCTCTCCCCAGAAAAATATTATCGGCTACCCGGATTCCCGGCAGGGTTCCCATTTCCTGCGTAATCATACTGACCCCATGCTTTTGGGCATCCATTGCATGTAAAGGCTTATACGGCTGTCCTTTCAGTTCCAGTGTGCCGGAAGTCGGGGGACAGATACCTGACACAATAGAGGAAAAGGTAGATTTACCGGAACCATTCTCTCCAATCAGACCCACAACTTCTCCTCTTTTCACTTCAACAGAAATTCCATTCAGCGCATGGGTCAGGCCAAAATGTTTTACAATCTGATCTGATCTCAGTAAAACTTCACTGTTCATATTCTTTCCTCTTGTCAGCCTGATAAATTTAACCCAGTACGATAATATTCCACGACAGCTTCGGAAGTACCACGGCAGTTCCCTGAACACCGGTTATATCCAGTTCTTTCATTGTTACATTGTCCGGCTGCTCAATGGTATTACGCAGTTCCATGTCCTCCCCAAACAGTGCCAGATGCTTTTTTATCTTTTTGTCACCATAGCCCTGAAGCTCCATGGTAAATTCCGTATCCTCATCCTGACTGCAGTTCAGCACGAATACACGCACTTCATCTGTTTCCTCATTATATACAATTGCCGGTTCCACAATTGGAAGCTCACCGAAATCGCAGGAATAAGTCGGCGCTTCCACCACTGCCTTCATGGTGATACCATGCCCGTATTTACTCAGCATATGGAACGGATGATAGATCGTCTGTTTAAAAACGCCTCCTCCCCGAACCGTTGTAATCGGCGCAATTACATTGACAAGCTGTGCAAGACAGGCAATCTCCACCGTATCCACATTATTCAGAAGCGTGATCCCAAGGCCTCCTACAACCAGCGCATCCAGAAGCGAATATTTTTCCTGAAGAATACCTGGTGCGATCTCCCATTTTTCTGCAGAAGTCATTTCAAACGTAGTCAGTCCGGCCAGATCGTCCAGAGAGTCCAGTTTGATATCCTGAAAATTCCACACATTCCACTCATCCAGGCAAATCTTGATATCCTTTTCAAAATGATTCTTTGCCTTTACAAATTCCACTGCCCTGGCGCTGTTCTTAATATGATTGTCCAGCTGTCTGTACGACGCAAGGAAACTGGCCGTTCCCTGTCCGGAATTCATCGTATAGTTATGCGTCGAAATATAATCCACCTGTTCATACAGTCCGGTCAGCATCACACGATCCCAGTCCAGATAGGTGGGCAGCATTTCATAACTGCTTCCGCACGCCACAAGCTTGATGGACGGATCCACCCATCTCATGATCTTGGCTGCCTCCAGTGCTTTTTTTGTATAATCCTCTGCGGAAAGATGGCCTGCCTGCCAGCCCCCTTCCATCTCATTTCCAAGACACCAGTATTTAACCTTATATGGTTCGGGATGTCCGTTTTTCGCACGCAGATCACTCCACCAGGTTCCGCCCGGATGGTTGCAGTATTCCACCAGATCGCCTGCATCCTTGATATTTCCGGTTCCCAGATTGACCGCGATCATCGGCTCAACCCCCACTTTTCTGGCCCACTGGCAGAATTCATCGATACCAAATTCATTGGTTTCAATGGACGCCCATGCATAGTCCATCCGTTTCGGCCGGTTCTCTTTTGGTCCGATTCCGTCATGCCAGTCATAGCAGGATACAAAATTTCCGCCCGGATAACGGATAACCGGAACTCCCAGTTCTCTGACCAGATCTGCCACATCCTGACGATATCCCTTTTCATCTGCAGTCGGATGACCCGGCTCATAAATTCCGGAATAAATACTCCGTCCCAGATGCTCCGTAAAAGAAGCGTACAATTTCTCATCAATCTTTCCGATGGGATAATGTCTGTCACTGAAACATTTTGCGCTTTTCATAAAAAACCTCCTTCTCTGCAACTGTTCATAGTGAAATTTTACTCTTTTCCTTCTGAATTCTCGTTTACTTTTTTCTTCTGTTTGTGCATTATTTTTTGTTTTCTGTAAAATTCTGAAAAGAACTGTGCAATTTTTTCTGTTTCCATATGAGATTCCCTTTCCGTAACAGAATCATTTGCCGGCGTACCGCAAAAGTCCTGTTACGGTTCACTCCGTTCTGCCCCGGACGCCTCCCATGCAGGATGCAAAATAGTGCTGGAAATCTTCCAGAATTGTGGTATACTGATTTCATTGGTATCTGCCGGCATCTGCCGGACACCCAGGATGGAAAAGGAGAGACAGCATATATGAGTCAGGAAAAAGTAGATCGTTATAAAGAACAGAAGAAAAACCGCAAGGCAATTCAGGCCAGAAAGAAGAGAAATGCACTGATTACCAAAGCCTGCGCGTCTCTGATTGCACTGGCGCTGGTGGCTTGGCTTGGATATTCCATTGTTGATTCCTATGAGAAGAAGCAGAACAGCGGACCTGTGACGGCAGACATCTCCGCACTGGATGATTATATCATGTCGCTGGATGCAGAGCAGGCTGACTAAGCCTGGAATGTATTCACAC
>ERZ778516.560-NODE-560-length-30948-cov-10.294371_pt1 | contig 30948 bp, 23 predicted proteins | sample MGYA00510342_ERZ778516 | MGnify/ENA primary metagenome ERZ778516 (study PRJEB29527, sample SAMN07138961) | mouse gut metagenome | material: feces | host: mouse | place: China:Nanjing | collected 2016-01-25 ... | reverse complement strand
ACCTCATAAAATCCTCTCAATGAACCTCACAATTAAATTTAAACAGTTTCTTAGAGGACGGTTCTTGGTGTGGCGGGAGGCCGGTCTTGCTGCGCTGATGTGACCGATTTCGGTTGCGCGGGTGTGAGTGCGGTCGGATTTCGCGAGGTCCGGCGGCGTCAGCGCCGTGGAGAAGTGGTAAAAATGTCGGTATTTATCGATATTTGTCAAGGCGGCAATAATCTTCGTGGTCAAAATAGGGCGAATTCGCATGATATTTTGTAATTTTGCAACTCATTTTTCACCCTTGACAGATGATGACCCTCGAAGAGATAAGAAACACCATAGCTCCCGAACTTGAAGCGCTCGCCCGGCGTATCGACAGTGCGCTCGGCTCGGGCAATCAGCTGATGAACAGTGTTGTGGAGGGCTATCTGAAGTCGAAGGGCAAGATGATACGTCCGATACTGGTGATACTGACCGCGAAGATGCTCGGAGAGGTCAACGACCGTGTGATGGCCGGCGCTGCCGCCGTGGAGCTGCTCCACAACGCATCGCTGATCCACGACGATGTGATCGACGAGTCGAAGATGCGCCGCGGTCGGCCAACCGTCAACAGTCGGTGGGACAATCACATAGCGGTGCTGGTTGGTGATTTTTTCGTCAGCTCCTCGCTGCAGCAGGCCTTGTCGACCGAGGATATCCGCGTGGTCAGCTCTATAGCGAGTCTTGGCCGTCTGCTTTCGCTCGGAGAGATCGACCAGATATACAACGCACGCTATCATTGTCTTGACGAGTCGGCCTATCTTGAAGTGATCCGCCGCAAGACGGCCTCGCTGTTTGTGTCGTGTGTGGAGATCGGAGGCTATGCCGTCGGGGCGAGCGAAGAGCAGCTTGCGCCGATGCGTCGCTATGCCGAGCTTCTCGGTCTCTGTTTTCAGATCAGGGATGATATATTTGACTATTCGGACGACGCTGCGACCATAGGGAAGCCTGTGGGCAATGATCTGCGCGAAGGCAAGGTGACGCTGCCGTTGCTGTCGGCGCTCAACCGCACGGATCTCGCCGAAGCGGCGTCGATGCGTGAGCTTGTGGGCAAGGATGAACTTTCTGACGACGAGATAGCCGTGCTTATCGACTTCGCCCGCCGTGGCGGAGGCATAGACTACGCCTACGCACGGATGGAGGAGCTGGCATCGGAGGGTATCGCCGAGCTTGAGCGGGTGGCATCGCCGTCGGGCAAAGCGGCCGAGGCTCTTGCCGACATATTCCGCTACATCATAGAGCGCGACCGGTGAACCGCCGGATCATTCCATGTAGCCGGATGCGGTACGGAGTGGAGAATATAGTGTTTTTTGCGGAACAACCTACCCCGCCCGGTCGTTTTTATAACAGGTTCATACCACAGACATTCATCCTATAGCCTGTCACGCGATACTCAAAAGGGCGTACAGCCTCGTTGAGGGCGGATGCAGGATTATTCTCACGATCAAACTATTGTTTATGGATCATCTTCAACAGATAGCGCAGCGGCTCAAAGGTCTGCGCGAGGCAATGGACGTAACCGTCGAGGCCATGGCCGAGATGTGTGAGGTGGACACCGCCACCTACGCCATGATGGAGCGCGGCGAGCATGATATAGCCATGAGCACGCTGCAGCGCATAGCCACGAAGTGTGGCGTGGAGTTTCCGGCGCTTCTCTTCGGCGACGAGCCTCGCATGAGCAGCTATTTCATCACCCGCCGCGGACAGGGCGCGCTTGTGGAGCGGTCGAGCGCCTACAGCTACCGATCGCTTGCCGCCGGCTTTGCCGGCCGGAGGGCTGATCCGTTTATCGTCACTGTGCATCCTCTCCCCGCAGGCGCGCCGCTTCCGGCTGAGACCACCCATGCCGGACAGGAGTTCAATATTGTGCTCGAGGGCTCGATGGAGCTTCATATCGGCGGCCGAATAGCCGAGCTCGCCACCGGCGACAGCATATATTTCAACGCCGAACTGGGTCACCGCGTGGTGGCCACCGGAGGCAAGCCGGTGAAATTTCTCGCAATAATATTCTGACGCAAAATCTCACATCATCATGATAGAACGTTTCACAAAACGTAGCCGCTTCACGTCGCAGCAGGATTTTATCGATAATTTCAGTATCGACATACCCGACCACTTCAATTTCGCTTACGATGTGGTCGACGCATGGGCCGCCGAGCAGCCCGACAAGCGCGCTCTGCTCTGGACCGACGACAAGGGGCATGAACGGTCGTACACGTTTGCCGAGATAAAGGATCTGACAGACCGCACCGCTTCGTTTTTCAGCAGTCTCGGCATAGGGCGCGGCGACATGGTGATGCTCATACTCCGCCGGCGTGTGGAGTTCTGGCTGTCGATCATAGCTCTCCACAAGATCGGCGCCGTCGCGATTCCGGCCACTCATCTGCTGACGGCTGGCGACATAGTGTATCGCTGCAACGCGGCCACTATAAAGGCGATAGTGTGTGTCGGCGACAGCAATGTGCTCCCTCATGTGGAGGCCGCCATGCCCGACTCTCCGTCGGTCGACACTCTGATAAGCGTGGGGCCTGAGGTGCCGGAGGGGTTCCACAGTTTTGCCGACGGCATAGCCTCGGCAGGGGAGTGGAAGCGACCCGAACCGAAGAACGACAACAGCGACACGATGCTGATGTATTTCACCTCCGGCACTACCGGAGAACCGAAGATGGTGGCTCACGACTTCACTTATCCGCTCGGGCATATAGCCACGGGCTCGCTGTGGCACGATCTCGGTCCGGACGACCTGCATCTGACGATAGCCGATACGGGCTGGGGCAAGGCCGTGTGGGGAAAGCTCTACGGACAGTGGATAGCCGGAGCGACGGTGTTTGTCTACGAACATGAGAAATTCACTCCGGCCGACATGCTCCGCATGATAGAGCGCCACCGCATCACCACCCTCTGCGCCCCTCCGACGATATTCCGCTTCCTCATTCGCGAGAATATGTCCGACTACGACCTGTCGTCGCTGCGCCACTGCACCATAGCGGGCGAGGCGCTCAATCCGGCGGTGTTCGATGCCTTTCTGAAACAGACAGGCATCAAGCTTATGGAGGGATTCGGCCAGACCGAAACCACCCTTACGATAGCCACTATGCCGTGGCTTGAGCCGAGGCCCGGAGCTATGGGTGTGCCCAATCCGTGCTATGACGTGAGACTTCTGTTTCCCGACGGCACTCCGGCCGAGGATGGCGAGCAGGGCGAGATCGTGGTGAAACTGCCGGAGGACGGAAGCCGTCCGGCCGGACTCTTCAAGGAGTATTACCGCGATCCGGAGCTGACGGCCTATGCCACCCGGGGAGGGTATTACCATACGGGCGATCTGGCGTGGCGCGACGAGGACGGCTATCTGTGGTATGTGGGTCGTGTGGACGATGTGATCAAAAGCTCCGGCTACCGCATCGGCCCGTTTGAGGTGGAGAGTGCCCTGATGACCCATCCGGCGGTGGTGGAGTGTGCCATAACCGGCGTGCCCGACGAGATACGTGGCCAGGTGGTGAAGGCTACCGTGGTGCTGGCGCCTGACTGGAAGCGCCGTGCGGGCGAGGAGCTTGTCAAGGAGCTTCAGCATCATGTCAAGCAGGCCACGGCTCCATACAAGTATCCGCGTGTGATAGAATTTGTCGACGAGCTGCCCAAGACCATCTCCGGCAAGATCCGGCGTGTGGAGATACGCCGGCGCGACGCTTCTGGCGGGATGCCGGCGACGTAAAGATTCCCTTATTTGAGTTAAAAACGACAAATTACCTGAGGGGACTATGGATTTTATAGTAATTTTGCGATTGCCATGATAGAAGTGCAAGGTATCACCAAGAGTTTCGAAGGGCTTCAGGTGCTCAAAGGCGTAGACCTGCGGGTCGATGCCGGAGAGATCGTGTCGATAGTCGGGCCGAGCGGCACCGGCAAGACAACGCTGCTTCAGATCATGGGCACTCTCGACCGTCCGGACAGCGGGCGGGTGAGTTTCGACGGCGAGGATCCTCTGTCGATGAATGCCTCGCGTCTGGCGCGGTTCCGCAACCGCAACGTGGGCTTCGTGTTTCAGTTCCATCAGCTGCTGCCTGAATTCACGTTGCTGGAGAATGTGGCCATGCCGGCTCTGATCGGCGGTCGCAAGCGCTCCGATGCTTTCGCAGCGGCTCGGCGTCTGGTGGACTATCTCGGCTTGTCGCAGCGCATGGATCATCGTCCTTCGGAATTGTCGGGGGGCGAACGCCAGCGGGCGGCGGTGGCCCGCGCTCTGGTCAACGATCCCATGGCTGTGCTCGCCGACGAGCCGTCGGGGAGTCTTGACTCGCGCAACCGCGCCGAGCTTCACCGGCTCTTCTTCGATCTGCGGCGCGACTTCGGGCAGACGTTCGTGATCGTCACCCACGACGAGAACCTTGCCGCCGACACCGACCGGCGCATCATGATGGCGGACGGTATGATAACATCCATAGAAACCAAATAAAACACAGATAATAAACAATAAAAACACAGAAAAGAAACGTATGAAAAACTTCAAGCTCATGGCGATCGTCGCTCTGATAGCGATGTCGCTCGGACTGACAGCCTGCAATTCAGGCGGAGATGACGACAACAAGGTGTACTACTCCAACGTGGTGACCTACGAGGGTAGCGCCGGCGGTATGATCACTTTCTCTTTCCAGGAGATGAACGACTCTCAGCCGATCACATTCCGTGCCCAGGGCTCTATGCCTGCCGATGTGCTCATAGGCCAGCGCGTGTATGTGTCGTTCACCACTCCGTCGACGGGACTGACCGAGGGTATGGTAGTCAGCCTGACCCAGTGCGCTTCCATTCCGAATGTGAAAGCATCGCTGACCGATCCCGTGCCTTCCAACTGGCAGGATATAAGCTCGATCTATCTGCAGACGATGTTCCGTAGCGGAAAGTGGATCAATATGGCCGCTCTGGTTCCCTACAACCTTGAGGCCCGTATCAATCCCAAGTTTGTGATCGATCCGGCTACCGTCAACAATGACTATCCCGAGGCCTACATGTATTTCGAGAATCTCGGCACCGGTGCCTCGACAGGCTCTGTAAACAGCGCTACCCTGATAGCCACCTACGACATATCAGAGGTTTGGAATCTTTCGACCTGCCTTGGTCTGAAGATACATATCAACAACACCAACAGCAGCGTCAACGGCGGCTCTTCGCAGGGCTGCGAGATAAGCGCCGACGGCAAACTATTCACCATCAAGAAGCAATGAGCGGCAACAACGACAATCCGACGGGGCCGCAGGAACTTAAGATAGATTTCCCGCCTGAGGTGGCCGACGGCCGCTATGCCAATCTGGCGATAGTGAGCCATGCTCCCAGCGAGTTCTTCATAGATTTCATATCGGTATCGCCCAATGTGCCTCAGGCGCGGGTTCAGAGCCGTATCATAATGGCTCCCGAACATGCCAAAGGGTTGCTCTTCGCCCTCAACGACGCTGTGCGCAAGTATGAGGCGACGTTCGGCGAGATCCGCCACAAGACGCCCAAGGGCAAGAACGGCGGCAGCGCTCCGACTGACGGCGGCATACCGAATCCATTCATTCCGGGAGGCATGGCTTGACCATGCCCCCTCTCTCTTTTTTTTTACATCCCGTAGTAACACCTCCCCTCCACGACATCATCATGAAGCAAAACAATCTGGCTCTCTACAACTCTCTGACGCGCTCCAAGCAGCTGTTTGTCCCGATACACCCCGGCAAGGTGGGCATGTATGTGTGTGGTCCGACGGTATATGGCGACGGCCATCTCGGCCATGCTCGCCCGGCGATCACTTTCGATGTTCTCTACCGTTATCTCACGCATCTGGGCTACAAGGTGCGCTATGTGCGCAACATCACCGATGTGGGTCATCTGGAACACGATGCCGACTCTGGCGAGGACAAGGTGGCCAAGAAGGCCCGTCTGGAGCAGCTTGAGCCGATGGAGGTGGTGCAGCACTATCTCAACCGCTACCACGATGCCATGGCGCGGCTCAATGTGCTTCCTCCCTCGATAGAGCCTCATGCCTCGGGTCATATAATAGAGCAGATCGACTACATAAAGAAGATACTTGAGAGCGGATATGCATATGAGAGCGAGGGATCGGTCTACTTCGACGTCCCGAAGTATAACCGCGATCATGCCTACGGCAAGCTTTCCGGCCGCAATATCGACGAGCTTCTCGCCACGACCCGCGAACTCGACGGGCAGCAGGAGAAGCGCAATCCGGCCGATTTCGCTCTGTGGAAGAAGGCAGCTCCGGAGCATATCATGCACTGGCCTTCGCCCTGGAGCGAGGGATTCCCGGGATGGCATCTGGAGTGCTCGGTGATGAGCGAGAAGTATCTCGGCGAGCCGTTCGACATACATGGCGGCGGCATGGATCTGAAATTTCCCCATCACGAGTGCGAGATAGCGCAGTCGGTGGCCCACAACGGTCACGACGCCGTGCGCTACTGGATGCACAACAATATGATCACCATCAACGGCCAGAAGATGGGCAAGTCGTTGGGTAATTTCATCACTCTTGACGAATTTTTCAGCGGCTCGCATCCGCTGCTTACGCAGGCCTATTCGCCGATGACCATACGCTTCTTCATACTTCAGGCCCACTACCGCGGCACTGTCGATTTCAGCAACGAGGCTCTGCAGGCGTCGGAGAAGGCTCTGCAGCGTATGCTCGAGGGTCGTCGACGTCTGGAACAGCTCAAGGCGTCGGACGAGTCGACGGTCGACGTGGCCGCAGTCGAATCACGCTGCTACGAAGCTCTCGACGATGATCTCAACACTCCGGTGGTGATTGCGGCTCTGTTTGATGCCTGCGGCATGATCAACCGTATCAACGACGGCCATGACAAAGCCACGCAGGCCGATATCGACGCTCTCCGCCGTCTGTTTGACACCTTCCTGGGTGATATACTCGGCGTGACCGACGAGCTTGGAGCTGCTTCGGCCGGAAGCGGCGCCCGTCTCAAGCCGTTTGAGGACGCGGTGGAGCTTCTGCTGCAGATACGCGCCGAGGCGAAGGCAAAGAAGGACTGGGCAACGAGCGATCTGATACGCGACCGCCTGAAGGAGATAGGATTCAATGTAAAGGATACCCGCGACGGCTGGGAGTGGAGTCTCGCGTGAGGATCGGAAAGATAACGTTTCAACAGACAGGTAAAAACATGTACGATATAAGCGATGCCATAAGATATGCGGGGGTCGACGACACGGGCCGCAAGATGTTTGAGAGCCAGTATCCGCTTCCGTCGGGGATGTCCTACAACAGTTATGTCGTGGCCGGATCGACCCATTCGGCGATACTCGACAGTGTCGACGCCGAATATGGCGACGAATGGCTCGACAATCTGACCGCCGCTCTCGAGGGCCGTCAGCCCGACTATCTGGTGATGCTCCATGCCGAGCCTGATCATTCGTCGAATATCGTCAGGGCGCTCGTGCGCTGGCCGGGAATGAAGATCGTGGCCGGAAAAGCGGCTCTGCAGATGTTGCCGCAGTTTTTCTCCGGTGTGGACTTCGCCGGCCGACTCATGGAGGTGAAGGAGGGTGATGTGATAGATCTGGGCGACCACAGACTGCGGTTTTACGCTGCGCCGATGGTCCACTGGCCTGAGGTGATGGTGGCGTTCGAGGAGTCGGAGAGTGTGCTGTTCTCGGCCGACGCTTTCGGACGTTTCGGCGCTGTCGGTCTCGGCGGCGGCTGGGATGACGAGGCGCGCCGCTACTATGCCAATATAGTGGGAAAGTACGGCAATCAGGTGCAGGCTCTGCTGCGCAAGCTTTCGCAGCTGACAGTCGGCGTGATAGCTCCGCTTCACGGGCCGGTGCTGAGGTCGGATCTCGGGCACTGTCTCGGGCTCTACGACAAGTGGAGCCGCTATGAGGCCGAATGCCGCGGCGTGCTCGTGGCCTATGCTTCGGTCTATGGCGGCACAGCCGCTGCGGCTCTGGCGCTTGCCGGAATGCTTCGGGCTTCGGGTTGCGAGGTGGTGGCGGTGGATCTGACGGCTACCGATGTGTCGGAGGCTGTCAGCCTGGCGTTCAAATACGATTCGATGGTGTTGTGTTCGGTGACTCTCGACGCCGACATGTTCCCGGCGATGCACCGTTTCCTGCATCATCTCCAGAGCAAGGGTCTGCGCGGGCGGCGTGTGGGTCTGGTGGAGAACGGTTCGTGGGCTCCGGTGGCGGCACGCAAGATGTCGGCCATGCTGTCGGCGATGAATGACATGACAGTCGTGGGCGAGCCGGTCACTATACGCAGTCGTCTCTCTGACGATTCGCTCCGTGCGCTCCGCGAGCTGGCTTCGCAGATCGACAGCTGAAAAGACAATCATACAGCGTCGGCTCCGTGGCATCTGCCGCGGGGCCGACGTGCGTCTGATAGGTGGCCTGGGCTGGCGCGGTGCGGCTGATCTCGCACGCTCCGCGGCTCGGCCGAGTGGGAGAGAGTCGCTACTCCCCCGGTCTACGCAGGTCGCCACCTCCGCTGACGCGGGGTGTCGCCCGCTCCGAACCGGGGATTCTGTCTGCCCGCACGCTCCGCGGCTCCGATGGTGTTATCTTCCGGCGGGAGGAGATAGTCGGAGGGGTCGGAGTAACCGGGGGAACGGAGGGGGGATGGTTGTCAATCCGGGAGGAGACGAGCAGGGCGCTGTGCCGGGGGATGGCGCAGCGCCCTGTGGGGTTATAGGTGGGATTGGTGGTCGGTGGATTACTTCTTGAAGAAGCGGTTGTAGAGACCCTGGAAGCCTTGGCCGTGACGGGCTTCGTCCTTGGCCATTTCGTGTACGGTGTCGTGGATGGCGTCGAGGTTGAGCTGCTTGGCGCGTGCTGCGATGCGCATCTTGTCCTCGTTGGCGCCGGCCTCTGCGGCCATACGCTTTTCAAGGTTGGTCTTGGTGTCCCATACATGCTCGCCGAGGAGTTCGGCAAACTTGGCGGCGTGCTCGGCTTCCTCGAATGCGTAGCGCTTGAATGCGTCGGCGATTTCGGGGTAGCCTTCGCGGTCGGCCTGGCGCGACATGGCCAGATACATGCCTACTTCGGTGCATTCGCCGTTGAAGTGTGCGTTGAGGTCGGCTATCATCTCGGCGTCGGTGTCCTTGGCCACTCCGATCTGGTGCTCGGTGACAAACTTGAGGGCCTCATCGGGTGTGAGTTCCTTGAATTTGCTTTTGGGAGCGCCGCAGAGGGGGCACTTTTCGGGTGCTTCGTCGCCTTCGTGGACGTAGCCGCATACTGTGCAGATAAATTTCTTTTTCATAATTCTTTACTCTATTATTTGTTTGGTTATGTCAGTTGTCGTGTCTGCAAAGATAATCATTAATCCGGTAGTATTGTTCTGTGTTGATTCAGTTTTAGTGATTTTTTACTGCGGGAAAGGGATTTTATGTTGAAATGTCGCAAAGGTGTCAGTGGTGTGGGAAATAATCGGGCGAATCCGGCGTTAGATGATTGTGGAAACGTATTCTTTACATCGTCAGGGTGTGGTGGCGCTCGTGGCGGCGGCTGTGGCCGTGATGGGATTTTTCGTGCTCTTTTCGTCGGGTCTGGTGAATGATCTGGAGGAGCAGGAGCGTCAGCGCATGGAGTTGTGGGCCGAGGCCACCCGCCGGCTTGCGGCCGACAGTCAGGGTGCCGACGACGGTGTGGATTTCATGCTGTCGGTGATAGAGGCCAACCGTTCGATACCGGTGATGCTCGTCGACTCAGCCGGGACAATGCTTCTCCACCGTAATTTCGATCTGCCCGACCGTGCGGACAGTCTGGGCTATGGCGAGGCCAACAGGGCTTTTCTTGAGGAGCGGCTGGAGGATATGCGCCGCGGGGGGAGGGTCATACCGGTGGCTGTGGCTCCTGGCGAGCAGCAGTATCTATATTATGAGGATTCGCGGCTGCTGCGGAGGCTCAATTACTATCCTTATCTTCAGATATTACTGACGGTGACGTTTGTGGGGATGGTGTATTTTGCCGTAGCCACGACCAAGCGGTCGGAGCAGAACAAGGTGTGGGTGGGTCTGTCGAAGGAGACGGCCCATCAGCTCGGCACTCCGATTTCGTCGCTCATGGCGTGGAACGAGATACTGCGCGACCGGGGCGATATGCCGGAGGCTGTGGAGCAGATCGATGCCGACGTGAGGCGTCTGGCCGATATCGCGGCGCGGTTTTCAAAGATAGGTTCCAAGCCGAAGCTTCAGCCGGCCACGGTGGGTGCATGTGCGGGTCATGCGGTGGATTATATGCGGGGACGTGTGTCGCGCGGTGTGGAGTGGAGTTTCGACGACCGGTCGGGTGGTGCTGTGGCTCTGATATGTCCGCCTCTGCTCGAATGGGTCATGGAGTGTCTGATCAAAAACGCTGTCGACGCCATGGAGGGTCGTGGGCGGTTGAGCGTGAGTGTCGTTCCGCGCTCGGACGGCGGTACGTCGATAGAGGTGACCGATTCGGGTCACGGATTGCCGCGCAAGAGATTCCGCACGGTGTTCCGTCCGGGATTCACCACAAAGGAGCGGGGGTGGGGTCTTGGCCTGACGCTTGCGCGCCGCATAGTCGACGACTACCACGGGGGACGTATATACGTGAAGGGCTCTGTGCCTGGCCATTCCACTACTTTCCGCATAGATCTTCCCCGCCCTTAGAGGAGAGGAGAGGAGAGGAGAGGAGAGGAGAGGAGAGAGAAAGGGGGTGTGTGAGCGGCGTTGTCAGCGGGGGAGGAAGCGGGCGAGGGCGTGGGGCGTCAGTCCGCGACGACGTGCGTAGTCGGCGCGCGCTTCGTCGGTGAGATGTCCGATGGTGAAGTATCTTGCGCCGGGTGCCGCAATGATCAGTCCGCTGACGGTGGCCGAGGGTGACATTGCTCCGTTTTCTGTGACTGTGACGCCGATCTCGTCGTAGTGTATCAGCCGGTCGAGCAGATGTATGATGCTTTGGTCGGGGAGCGAGGGGTAGCCTACGGCGGGGCGTATGCCTATGGCCGAGGTGTCGGTGGAGAATCCCCAGATCTCGGTAGCTGTCAGTCGGTGAAGCCATTCGGCTGCGGCTTCGGCGAGCCGGTCGGCCACGAGCTGTGCCGTGATGGCTGCGTAGGGGTCGCCCTGTAGCCTCATTTCGTCGGTGTAGGCGGCGATATCTCCTGCGGTGGTGACGGCAAAGAGTCCGATCCAGTCGCCTTCGGGAGCTATGAAGTCGGCTATGGCAGGCCGTAGTCCGTCGATCTCGCTCGGTTCGGCTTTGCGCAGTGTGGGGATGGTGATGCTTCCGTCGGCCGACGTCACGTTGATGTCGAGTCCCTGCGATCGGGCGTGGCATAGGAGGATACGGGCCGTGAGTGTGGCTCCGCGCTGTTGCAGGAGATCGAGCACTCGGTTGGCGTCGTCGGTGACGTCGCGCGCCTCGTCGGTGCAGGCCGATGTGCGCCATGCGGCCAGAAACGCCCTCCAGTTGATGAGCGGGCGGAGCTCTTCGACCGATGGATGCAGAGTGTGGAGTCCTTCCCGTGCGGGTGTGGGCGCAGGGGTTGCGGGCGCAGCGGGGGTGTCGGGCACTGTTTCTGTCGCAGGATGTTGAGGGACGGTATATTCCTCGCGTCGCCGGGCCTGGTCGGCGGCATTGCGGCTTATGGTTTCATCTGCCTGACGCGGGTCGATGAGCTTTGCTGCCAGTGTGGGGAGCGACGCGGCGTCGTGGGTGTAGAATGTCGGTCCGGAATAGCAGGGTGCGATGCGCAGAGCCGTGTGGAGAGCCGACGCGGCAGCTCCGCCCACGAGCAGCGGCGTGCTCATGCCGGCCTGTTGCATCAGTCGGGCCACTTCGGCCATTTCGGCCAGAGAGGGGGTGATGAGTCCGCTAAGTCCTACGAGGTCGGCTTCAAGCCGCTGCGCCTCGCTGACTATGCGCTCGCCCTCGACCATCACTCCGAGGTCGGTTACATCGAAGCCGTTGCATCGCATCACTACCGCCACTATGTTTTTGCCGATGTCGTGGACGTCGCCGCGGACGGTGGCTATGACCATGCGCGGATTGCGGCGTCCGGCATTGCCGGGCGCCGCAGCCTTCTCAGCCTCGATGGCCGGAGTGAGCAGCTCCACGGCCTGCTGCATCAGCCGGGCGCTCTTGACTACCTGCGGCAGGAACATGCGTCCTTCGCCGAACAGGTGTCCGACGCGGTCCATGCCCTGCATGAGCGGCCCTTCGACGAGCGCGAATGCCGATCCGGCCTCGGCCTGCGCTTCCTGAAGAAGCGTGGGCAGCGCGTCGGCGCGTCCCTTGACCACTGCGTCGGCCAGCCGGCTGCATGGTGTCGAAACTGTGTCGGGAGCTTCGGGCTGTGTCGCCGGCGAAGCCTTGCGTCCCGGCGCATCGGTGGAGGCAGCGACCGCAATCAGCCGCTCGTCGGCATCGGCTCGTCGGCAGAGCAGTGTGTCGGTTATAGCTTCGGCGAGCGGCTCTGGAATGGTGGCCGTGTCGATAAGTGTCGACGGATTGACGATGGCCATGTTCATGCCGTCGCTTCCTGCGGCGTTGGCGAGAAATATGGCGTGGATGGCTTCTCTGACGAAATTGTTGCCCCGGAAGGAGAAGGAGAGGTTGCTCAGGCCTCCGCTGACGCCCGCTCCGGGCAGATTCTGGCGTATCCAGCGTGCGGCGCGTATGAAGTCGAGTCCGTAGCGTGCATGATGTTCTATGCCGGTGGCCACGGCGAGTATGTTGGGATCGAAGATGATGTCGGAGGGTGCGATGCCGGCATCTGTCAGCAGGCGGTAGGCGCGAGCGCACACTTCGGTCTTGCGCTCGAAGGTGTCGGCCTGTCCGCGTTCGTCGAAGGCCATGACCACCATGGCGGCTCCCATCGAACTGATGTGGCGGGCGCGGCGTATCATCTCCTCTTCGCCCTCCTTGAGGCTGATGGAGTTGACCACCGGTTTGCCCTGTACAAGTTTAAGAGTGCTCTCCACTACTTCCCATTGCGACGAGTCGATCATAAATGGCACCCGCGCCACGTCGGGTTCGGCCGAGGCAAGTCGCACGAACCGTTGCATCTCGCGCGCGGCGTCGAGCAGCGCGTCGTCCATGTTGATGTCGATGATACGCGCTCCGGCGTCGGTCTGCGTGGCGGCTATCGCTATGGCCTCGTTGAGATTTCCCTCCTTGATCAGGCGCAGGAATTTGCGGCTTCCGGCCACGTTGCAGCGTTCGCCGACGGGGGTCAGACGGTCGGGGGCGACTGTGAGCGCCTCGAGTCCGGCGAGCCGGAGCGGAGCAGCGGGGTCACAGTCAGGAATATTCCTCGGACGCGCGGCCGCAGCCTCGGCGGCTATGGCACGGATGTGGGCCGGGGTGGTGCCGCAGCATCCTCCGACAATGTTGAGCATCCCGTCGGCCAGCGGCCGGCGTAGTGCCGCTGTCATGTCGGAGGGTGTGGAGGTGTAGCATCCCATGGCGTCGGGCAGTCCGGCGTTGGGGTGAAGGCTGACGGCGCATGTCGCGTGTTGCAGCTGCGGCAGGAATTCGATGGCCTGCTCGGCTCCGAATCCGCAGTTGAGTCCGACCGACATCGGCCGCGCGTGGGAAATGCTGACGATAAACGCCTCAAGGGTCTGTCCCGACAGCAGACGTCCGCTCTCGGTGAGCGTGGCCGATACCATGAGCGGCAGTTCCAGTCCGGTTGACTCCCTGACTTCGAGCAGCGCCGATATGGCGGCTTTGGCGTTGAGGGTGTCGAATATGGTTTCGAGCAGTATCAGGTCGGCTCCGGCTCGGGCGAGCGCGTCGATCTGTTCGAGGTAGGCCGCGCGCAGGGTGTCGAAGTCGACATCGGTGTCGTCGGAGGTCATCGAGAGCGACTTGCCTGTGGGACCGACGTCGCCCGCAATCCATGCTTGCCGGCCGCTGCGTCGGATGGCCCGCCGGGCGGCCGCCACCGCCTCGCGGCATATGTCGTCGACAAGATGCGACGCTCCGTAGCGTGCGAGCGACAGGGCGTTGGCATTGAACGTGTCGGTGGTGATGATGTCGGCTCCCGCCTGCAGATACTGCAGGTGGATGTCCTCTATGGTGGCGGGCGACGACAGGCAGAGAAGATCGATGCATCCTGCTTCAGCCCGGTCTGTCTGGAGCATGGTGCCCATGGCTCCGTCGAGTGTCAACACTCTCTCCCGAAGTGCCTGATGTATATCGTTGTGGATCATTGTAGGTTGAAGTGTCGTGAAGGTGAGTGTCAAGGCCAGCATTCCGTGCGGTCGGCAATCTCCGGGATGGTCGAAGAGCGGTAGACAGGGTCGTGACCCTGCCGCAACTGTCGGCGGTAGTCGTGGAGCAGCGTTATGGCCTGACGTCCGAGCAGAGCTATGGCCGCCAGATTGCATAGTGTCATGAGGGCCATGGTGATGTCGGCGAATCCCCATACGAGGTCGAGCGACATGACCGCTCCGAGATATACCATTGTGCCTACGGCCAGGCGATATGCGCGTATGAGCAGGGCGTTGTCGCGGATAAACCGGAGGTTGGTCTCGCCGTAATAGTAGTTGGCGATGATGCTTGTGAAGGCGAAAAACAGAATGGCGATGCTGACGAATACCGATCCGTAGCGGTGGCCGCCTCCGAGTTGCGAGTCGATGGCTTTCTGCGTGAGTACGATGCCGTCGTGTCCGTCGATAAACAGTCCGCTGCAGAGGATTATGAATGCCGTGGCCGAGCAGATGATCAGCGTGTCGGTATAGACGCCGAGTGTCTGTATGAGTCCTTGTTTTACGGGATGTGACACGGCCGCCGTGGCTGCGGCGTTGGGTGTGGATCCTTCGCCGGCCTCGTTGCTGAAGAGGCCGCGCTTGATGCCGAGCGAAAGAGCCATGCCTACGGTTGCGCCGGCAGCCTGATGGAATCCGAAGGCGTTTTCGACGATCAGGCAGAGTATCTCCGGGATGCGGCCTATGTTGATGACGATGATCACGATAGCCAGCACTATGTAGGCCACGGCCATCACCGGCACCACGATCTCGCTGAAGCGCGATATGCTGCGGATGCCTCCGAATACGATGACCAGCGTTAGAGCCGTCAGCAGGATGCCCATCCACTGGCGGGGGAATGCGTAGCATTCTTCGAAGGCACTCGCTATGGTGTTGGACTGCACGGTGTTGAATGCGAATCCGAATGTGAGGATGATCAGCACTGCGAACGTCACGGCCCACCACCGGCTGCCGATGCCTTTGGAGATATAGTAGGCCGGTCCGCCGCGGAATGAGCCTTCGCCACGGACTTTATAGAGCTGTGCGAGTGTCGATTCGATAAATGCGCTCGATGATCCGAGCAGGGCTATGACCCACATCCAGAATACGGCTCCCGGGCCGCCGAGAGCAATGGCTGTGGCCACTCCGGCAAGGTTGCCGGTGCCTACCCGCGATGCTATGGAGATGGCGAATGCCTGAAATGAGCTGACCGACGAGTGGCTGCCGGCGTCGGCTCTGTGACCCGCTGCGGGGCGTCGGCCGGAGCGTACAAGTTGGCGGAATATCTCGCCTATCATGCGGAACTGCACTCCGCGTGTGGCTATGGTGAAGTAGAGCGCCGCTGCCAGCAGCGCTGTCACCATAACGTAATCGGTCAGAATACGGCTGACCGCCTGAACTGTATCTTCCACTGTCGTCGTGTGCGTGTAGTAAAGGTGTATATATGAGGTAATATAATGCAAAGTTAGTAAAACTATTCGGAATAGTCATGCCGCTGCGGAGTTTCGTTGGAGTTTCGTCGGCGGATCGGGGCGAATTTTTGCGGAAAAGTTTTTGTAATATAAAAAAATGTCAGTAATTTTGCCGCGCAATTGAAGCGAATTATATACAAAACAAAAAAATATAACAACACCAAGACAATGATTATCGTACAAGTCAAAGAAGGCGAGAACATCGAGAGAGCCCTCAAGAAATTCAAACGTAAATTCGAGAAGACCGGCGTAGTCAAGGAACTCCGTAGCCGTCAGGCCTTCGAGAAGCCTTCGGTAAGCAACCGCAAGAAGATGATGAAGGCAGTTTACGTTCAGAAGCTCCGTTCTGTAGAGGAATAAGCCTTTGCCTGACGTAATCAACCGATAGCAATCACAAATCACCCCGCCCGTAAGCTTGCGAAAGGCTTCCGAGGCGGGTTTTATGGTCTTTATGGTTTTGACTTAAATGGATCTACGTACCCCCCCTGAAGTGATAGAGGCCACTCTGAAGGTGGCCGAAGCGAAATTGGCCACCGGACGTTCGCTGCCACGGCTGATGACTCTGTCGGTGCTTGCCGGCGCCTATATAGCCCTCGGCGGAGTGCTGTCAGTAATCGTCGGCTACGGCTTCCCGGGTCTCACTGAGGCCAATCCGGCGCTGCAGCGTGTGCTGTCGGGAGCTATGTTCCCGATAGGGCTGATACTGGTGGTGGTGCTCGGGGCAGAGCTGTTCACGGGCAACAATGCCCTGCTGATACCCGCTTTCATGAGCCGCCGGTGCACTGCCGGCGAGGTGGCGCGCAACTGGACTCTCGTCTATCTGGGCAACTTTGTGGGCGCTCTGCTGTTCACAGGGCTGATGGTATATGCTGTGGGGCTGACTGCTGCCGACCCGTGGCACAGCGCCGTGCAGCGTATCGCGGTGGCCAAGGTGTCGATGCCGTGGCTGACGGTGTTTGTCAAGGGTGTCGGCGCCAACTGGTGTGTGTGTCTGGCTGTGTGGCTCGCTCTGTCGGGTCGCACGCTGCTGTCCAAGATGGCCGGATGCTGGCTGCCGGTGATGGCGTTTGTGGCTCTGGGCTACGAACACTCGATAGCCAACATGTTCTTCATACCGCTTGGTATGATGGAGGGTGCTCCTGTGGGTGTCGGCGAGGCTGTCACAGCCAATCTGATTCCCGCCACATTGGGAAATATTGCGGGGGGCGCGCTGCTTGTCGGATGTGTCCATGCGGCTCTCCATCTGCAAAGGAAGCCGGAGGGTAAAAAATCTTGACAATTTGCAGATAAATGGTTACCTTTGCGGAAACGAAACATAAAACGTCTAATAACTCTAAATAACAACCAATGGTAAGTTACAAAGAATTAGGCCTGGTCAACACCCGCGAGATGTTTGCCAAGGCAATCAAGGGAGGCTATGCCATCCCGGCTTTCAACTTCAACAATATGGAGCAGCTTCAGGCTATCATCAAGGCTGCTTCGGAGGAGAAGTCGCCGGTGATCCTTCAGGTATCGAAGGGCGCCCGCAACTATGCCAACGCCACTCTGCTGCGCTACATGGCACAGGGTGCTGTGGCATACGCCAAGGAACTCGGCTGGGAGCATCCCCAGATCGTGCTCCATCTCGACCATGGTGACAGCTTCGAGCTTTGCAAGAGCTGTATCGACAGCGGTTTCTCGTCGGTTATGATCGACGGATCGCACCTCCCCTACGAGGAGAACGTGGCTCTCACCAAGAAGGTGGTGGACTACGCCCATCAGTTTGACGTAACGGTAGAGGGTGAGCTTGGTGTGCTTGCAGGTGTAGAGGACGAGGTTTCGTCGGACCACCACACCTACACCGATCCCGAGGAAGTGATCGACTTCGCCACCCGCACCGGCTGCGACAGCCTCGCTATATCGATCGGCACATCGCACGGCGCATATAAGTTCACTCCCGAGCAGTGCACACGCAACGCCGAGGGTCGCCTCGTTCCGCCCCCTCTGGCATTCGAGGTGCTCGACGCTGTCATGGAGAAACTCCCCGGATTCCCCATCGTGCTCCACGGCTCTTCGTCGGTGCCCCAGGAGTATGTCGACATCATCAACAAGTACGGCGGCAAGCTGCCCGACGCCATCGGTATCCCCGAAGAGGAGCTCCGCAAGGCTGCCAAGAGCGCCGTATGCAAGATCAACATCGACTCCGACAGCCGTCTGGCCATGACCGCCGCTGTGCGTGAGGTGTTCGCCACCAAGCCCGGTGAGTTCGACCCCCGCAAGTATCTCGGCCCGGCCCGCGACGAGATGGAGAAGCTCTACAAGCACAAGATCGTCAATGTGCTTGGCAGCAACGGCAAGGCCGAGTAATATGAGCTGACGCCAATATCCGTCCACCGGATGGTGTCCGCATAAACAAGACCCTGTGTCACATACGGTTTGTGGCGCAGGGTCTTTGTTTTATGTGTGTCAGGAGAGGGGAAGGGTGAAGATGAACCGGGCGCCGCCGTTGTAGGAGCGGTCGAGAACCACGTCGCCGCCGAGCAGACGCGCTATCTGGCGGCTGATGCTCAGTCCGAGTCCCCATCCTTCCGCCGAGGGATGTCCTTTCTCGTAGCGTTCGAAAATGCGGTCTTCCATGCCTCTGGGGACTCCCGTGCCTGTGTCGGTAACGGTCATCGACAGTATGGATCTGTCGGCGTCGATGCCGGTGGAGAGGGTAATGTAGCCCTCTGATGTGAATTTGGTGGCGTTTTGCAGCAGATTGACAAGAATCTGCTCTACGCGCCGTGGATCGGTGTCGACTATCAGATCGGGCCGGCAGTCGCCCGGATCGAAGGATAGCTTCACGCCTGAAGTCACCCTGTGGCGCACGCATTCGAGCGCTGTGTGGCACACATCTTCTATTCTTACCGGCCGTCGGGTGATGTTGAGTCGGTCGCTGTCGGCTTCCGAAATGTCAAGTACGTCGTTGACGAGTGTCTGCAGCAGTTCGGTATTGAGTGTGACGATGTCAACGTAGGTCTGCAGATGTTGTCGCTTGCTGTCGTCGATATTGTCGGCTATAAGCTGTGTGTATCCGGCGATGGCTTCGAGCGGATCGCGGACAGCCTGACTCATGTTGGTGATGAAGTCGGTGCGTACTCTTCCGGCTTTTCTGGCTCGATCCTGAGCCTCGATCAGGTTGCGCTGTGTGGTAGTGAGTGAATCGCGCTGTGCTTCAAGCCGGGTGTTTGAGTCGCGTAGTTGTCGGGAGAGCGCTTTAGCGTGGCGGTAGAGTCTTAACAGTGCTATGGTGATGACCAGCAGCACGGCCAGTGCGGCGACAGTGATGACAAGCCGTGTCTTATGTGATGATATAATGCTTTCGCGTGCTTCTATCTCGGCGTTGTTGCGTTCGGATTTAAGTTTGTCGACCTCGTATAGCACGCTCAACTCGCGGTAGCATTCCTCGCTCTTTGATTTGAGCAGCTGTTCGAGCATCTTGTTGCGTAGCCTTGCGGTGGCGAGCAGTGTGGTGCTGTCGCCGGTGGCTTCGGCGGCCTCTTCGAGCATTCGGTAGAATTTGTGGTGGTTGAATTTTTTGAGGGGTGCGGTATTCTCGTCGAGATATGGTCTGAGCAGCGGCATTGCTTCGGCATATCTGCCTGTGGCCATGAAATAGTAAATGTCGGAGAGATGGTTCTGGCTGATGTCGTCGGCCACATCCTTGTCGGCTTCGGCAAGTGCTGTGATCGAATCGGCGAAAACCTCGATCTCGCGTGCGCTCAGTGCCTGATAGTTGCTGAGCATTCGCCGGTAGCAGATATATTTGTGTGTGCGGTAGTTGCGGTTGGTGCGTCCCTGACTGAAATATTTTTTCTTTAGGTCGCCGATCAGAAGAAGGAGTTTTTTGTCGCTCTGCACGGCTCGTGCGTAAAGCTCTGCTTCGGTATATATGATTCCCGCATGGGTGTAATACATGTTGGGTATGGCATTGCTGACCCATTGACGGTCGAGAATGATCTTTTCGGCTCGCGCCATATATGCGCCGAGCACTTCTCCTCGGCTCATCTGGCTCAGGTATATGCACAGACTGTAGTATAGCTCGAGCAGTTCGAGCCGATCGTCAGGTGCATCGTTTGTCAGCCGTTGTATGATTGCGCTTATATTCTTGTCGCGCTGTTGATCGGATAGATAATGAGCCTGTGAGTTTATGATCAGAAGCCTGATGAAGGCCTCTGTCTCCAGCCTGTCGGGTGATTCGGGGTGAGTCGCGGTTTCGCGTAGCACCAGTAGCTGTATGGAGTCGGATCCGTTGTATGAGTTGGCTATCTGCCGGAGTAGGTCGAGTTGCAGGCTTTCTGGTGCTCCGGCTCGTTGTGCCACGGAGTATATGATATGGTTGAGGCGGGATCTCCCGGCTCTGTCGGCTGCGTCGTAAAGGTGCAGAAGTGTCGGAAGGCTGTCGGCTGCGGTAGTGGCTTTGTGTAGTTGCCTCAGGAGGCTGTCGGTGGGCTGGGCAAGCCGTGCTGCGTGGCAATCGGGAGCAATCATCGCCATGGCTGCTGGCAGTGTCACCGTCAACAATATATTGTGCAGGAAGGTTTTCATGTTCATAGTTGGGAGGATAAGACAACATTAGTGTCGATTACAAAGCTACAAAAAATAAGTTGCCGCTACAATTTCCTGATGTAGTAAAATCCGTTTTTTTAGTTTGTCGATCGTTTTTTTTGTCCATGGCCGAACTTTGCGGTGTGGAAGATTGTTGTGAAACATAAAGCATCATCCTATGAAGACAGTCAAAGATACACTTCTTGAGCGGAGAAGCATCCGCCGCTATGAGCGTGAGCCGATTCCGGCCGAAACGATGGATTTTATCTATGAGGCAATCCGCAATACCCCGACGAGTTACAACGGGCAGCAGTTCTCTGTCATCGATGTGACCGATCAGGAGGTGAAGGAGAAGATCTACGAGCTTACGCAGCAGAAGCAGGCCAAGACCTGCGCGCATTTCATGCTCTTCTGCGCCGATTACCATAAGATTCGTGTCATCGCCGACCGTAAGGATATTGACATGCCTGATTTCGAGCATACGCTCGATGGCGTGATAGTGGGCGTGGTCGATGCCACGCTTGCGATGATGAGCGCTCTGACCGCCGCCGAGGCTTCGGGTCTTGGCACATGCTGCATAGGATATGCCCGCACGGCCTCGCCGGAGACCATTTCGCGTCTGCTTGGATTGCCGAAAGGGGTGTTTGTGGTGTGCGGTCTGGCGTTGGGTGTCCCGCGCGAGCATCCCGATCTGAAGCCAAAGCAGCCGGCCGATGTCACTATCCACTCCGACCGCTACAATGACGAGGGTCTGGCCGACAAGCTGGCGGATTATGACCATACGGTCAGTCTTTTCAACCACACCCGCGAGGGAGCCAAGACCGACAATGACTGGGCTTCGCATATTGTCGATTATTATCGTCAGGCGATGTCATACCGTATGCTCGACGCCATACGGCGTCGCGGCTTCGATGTCGAAAGCTGATCACAGAAATATCCGTAGATCTGATAATACATGCAATGCGCTGCGCCGATAAGTCATCAGGCGCAGCGCATTGTGTTGAACGGTGTCGTATCCTGCAGCTGTGTCAGTAGGATGTGGGGAATTCGGTCTGTACCACGATATAGAAGTCGGCGGCGCCGAGATAGTCGGGGTCGAGAGTGTCGATCTCGTCCTGACGGCGCGATGTGACGGTGGCGACGCGTGTGTCGGGCCGGTATTTCAGCAGATAGGGTATGATGCCGTCGCGGTTGTCGGAGTGCATCGAGCCGTTGATGTGCAGAAACTTGGTGGAGGGCTTCATGTTGCGTGCCATAAACCATCCCATGGTGGCGTCTTTGAGCGCCTGTGCTTCGGCGAGCCGCTGCATCTCCTCGGGCGAGCGACGGCTTATCAGCATCATGGCTCCGAATTTTTCGCCTGCGGCTGCGGTGTCGTAGGCAAACGGTATGGGAAGCGGAGCGATATATTGCAGTGCTTCCTGACTAAGACGCTGCAGGGCGTCGAGGCCGCCGCTGCTGACGGCTGCCGCATAGCGTCGAGGCACGTTGGTGGCCACAAATGGTATCTTGTTGTCTTTGGCGAAGTAGACCGTGGGATAATAGTCGGTCGAATAGTTGTCCCAGAGCCTTGCTTCGGCCTCGAAGCGGTCGTAGCTTGTGATGCCGGCCATGTATTCGTCGAGTATCAGCTGATTGTCGGCCTCCATCATCTCCTGGCCGATAACGAGGTCGGAGCCGTGGCGCTGAAACAGCGCGCGGCTTATCTCGAGTTCCATCCAGTGGGATATGGGGCAGTTGTGGTTTTCGCCGATAAACACGGCGTCGGCGCGCGAGAGCGAGTCGACCATCGTGTCGAAGTCGGTTTCTGCACCCTTGGAGTCGAAGATGCGGTAGGCTGTCGGTGATGCGGCCTGGATGGCTATTGCGGGCAGCAACAGCATCAGATTGATTATGATTCGTTTCATTTCATTTGTTCGTCGCTCATATAGAGCATTACATATAGATCGGGATTGATATAGCGGCGGAATGACTGCATGATTTCATCCGGAGTTATTGACTCGATGACGCTTTCATAGCGGTCGAAATCATCGAGCGCTTCGCCGTTTTTCAGCAGACTCATCAGTGTGGTGCGCCATGCCGAGGGCGAATAGGGGGTGAGCGTTTCGCGTTTGGCGATGATGCAAGCCCGTTTGATGGATTCGAGTTCGGTGTTGTCCACGGGATTGTTGCGCAGATCGTCGATGACATAGCGCAGAGCTTCCTCCACGGCGGGCATCTTGGCGTTGTCCGACGATGAATTGATGTCGAAGTAGAAGTAGCCGCGCGGAAGTCCTTCATAGTTGAGCATCACGTAGGGCGAATATACGAGTGCGCGTTTCTCGCGCAGCTCGGCGATCACATGGTTGCGCATGATGTTGCTCATGAGCTTGAGGATAAGCGAGTTGCGAAGTCCCGGTTCGAATCGGCCGAAATACAGGTAGTCAAATTCGGTCTGAGATGGATTTTCGTTTGTGAAACGCTCCTTCACTGTCGTTTCGGGCAGATGCAGCTCCGTGAAGGTGATAGGCTTGGACGATTCGTCTTTCAGACGGCTGAATGCCGCAACGGCGGCATCGGTCAGGCTTGCGGCATCGAAGTTGCCGGTGAGTATCACCACGCAGCTGTCGGGGCGTGTGTAGAGCGAGCGGTAGAATGCCGCTATGCTGTCGAGGTCGAGGCGCTGCATGTCGCGGAGTCGGGCGGCTTTGACATCGTCGACTCCTGCGTATGCGCGGTCGGTGGGGAGCACGTTGCACATAAGCCGGTCCATGCGGGCCATGAGCTGACGGTCGGGGGCGCGGTTGAGCATCTTTTCAAGCACCGATTCGTCGTCGTTGTCGAGATCTTCGATCATCGACTGCTTTATCTCGTCGAAGTCGTCGTAACGCAGTTCGGGATCGGTGATTTTCTCATATACGAGATTGAAAAACTCTCCGGCCTTGTCGGCTGTGAATGATCCGAGAAAGCCGTGCCAGTCGTTTTCGAGCGCCATGCCGAGCGCCATGCCGTTCTGATACATGTATTCGCCGGTGGTTTCAGGCAACTTGGCTATGCCTCCCATGTCGATGTAGCTCGCTGTTGATCCGTAGAGGGGCAGCTGCTCCGCAGGCACGGTTCCGTAGCCGCCCGGCGCGAGCATGGCGAAGTAGACGTCGCCGTCGTCGAGCGTAGGCTTGATGATGATTCTCATGCCGTTGGCAAGGCGCAGGTCGCGGATGCCGAGCGAGGCGTAGTCGATTGTGTCGGCTATGTCGCTTGGGCTGACAGGGTATCGGCGTGTGAGTATCTCGGGTGTTGGTATGGTGTCGGCTGTCGGACGGTATGGTTCGCTGAACTTGAAGTCGGTGCGCGGCGCCGCCAAGCCTCTCTGCCAGTCGGCGGTCAGAGCGTCGAGCGTGCGCCTGGGCGCATTGATCGGCGATGTGCTGACGGCCATGAGCATCGTGTCGGAGTGGCTCATCCATTCGCGGAGCGTGGCGGTGGCTTCGGCTGCAGTGATGGTTCTGACGGCTTCCTGCAGCTGTGCCGACTGGGCGGCCGACGATATGTAGCGGTCGCCTGTGAGGGCGTAGTCGGTGAAGTCTTCACACCATAGGGCCGATGTGTAGCCCGAATGTGATGCGTTGCCAATGCGGCGTGCTGCCCGGTCGGCGTGATAGCGGATCTCATTGTCGGAAAATCCGCCTGACATCACTCCGCTGATCTCCGATGCTATGGCTGCCACGCATGAGTCAAGACTCACGTTGCGGCTTTCAAGAGCCTTAAGCACGAGATGATTGCTGCCGGCAAGATACCAGGTGTCGGAGATGTCGGTGTCCATGCCCTTGTCGGCGAGCCTGAAACTCAGGGCGTCGACCACTACGCGGCCTATGGCCTTGCGCCTTGAGTCATAGATGGTGCGGGTGACGACCGTCGGATGAGGTATGATTATCTCGGCCGTCTCGCGGTTGTTGAGCGTGTCGACGTCGAGCATTATCTGGCGTGCGGGCGAGTAGGTGAGCGGATAGTGTATCAGTCCGGGGTCGGGACGTCGCTTGAGCGACGAGAACTGACGGTGGATAGCTTTCTCCACTTCGGCCGGCTCCACATCGCCCACCACCACAATCGTGGCGAACTGCGGGAGATACCAGCGGCGGTAGAACTTCTCGAGCACGTCGGCGGTCACACGGTTGACCTCTTCGGGTGTGCCGAGCGGCATGCGGGCGCTGAAGCGGTTCTGGCCTATCTTGAGGTCGTAGAAGCGGTCGTCCTGAAACGAGCTGCGCAGTTCTTCGAGTATTATGCCTTTTTCGGTTTCGACACGCTGTGGATTTATGGTCAGGCGATCCATCCAGTCGGATATGATCGTCAGCGGGCGGTCGTAGCCTCCGGATGCTATCGAGTCGGTCGGAAGTCCGAATAGGTATATGGTGCGGTCGTGGCCGGTGAACGCATTGATGTCAATGCCGTATTTCATGCCGAGCGATTCAAGGTAGGCCACGGCTCCGCGGTCGGGGAAGTTCTCCGATCCGCCGAAGGCCATGTGTTCGAGGAAATGCGCGCATCCTCCCTCCGTGTCGTCCTGCTGCACGGCTCCGATGTTCCAGACGAGCCTGAATTCGGCTCTTTTGGCGGGGAAGTCGTTGTGGAGTATTATATACCTGAGTCCGTTGGGCAGAGATCCTTCGATGGTGCCTTTGGGGAGCGATATGACGGTCGATGGTGTGGCCGCGTCGGCGTGTGGGGTACACACAATACTTGCCGTCCCGAGAAGGACGGCAAGTGTGCATACCTGTTTTAGATTGCTTAAAATCCGTGTCACAGTGTATGTTGTGGGTGTTGTGTTGAGGTTACTTCTGGAGTGTGTAGGTCACGGTGATGCGGGAATAGCCGTACTGGTCCTCGGTATCGAATGGGAATATGAATGTCATGGTGCCGGCGTTGAAGTCGATTTCGGCGTGGGGAGCAACATAGAGATTCGACACTCCGTCCTCGTCTTCGTCGATTTCCCATGAGTCCTCAAGCACGTCGGAGAGTCCGAGATGTGTGGCCGGCGCCGCGCTGATGCCGTAAGACTGCATCTCCATGGCTATGGGATCGTTGTTTTCGATGAGGGCGAGCTGGCGATTCCAAGCCGTGAACTGGTAGCTGAACGGTATCCAGCTGCTGTGGTAGTAATAGGTCAGATACCCGTCGGTGTTGGGGCTGTAGATGGGTTCGCCCTGGGCGTTGAGTATGTAGTCGTCGCCCTCGGCCACGAATTCCACAGTGGCCTTGCCGTCCTGGATGTCAGTGATCTTAAGGCCGGGGAGCGAAACGGTGAAGGATTCTTCCGATTTGGCGTTCCAGTTGATCAGCTCCATGAGTTCGAGGCCGCTGCCGTCATCTTCAAGCGCGAAATACTCGTTGTCGTCAACGGTGAGCTGGCGGAGTGTCTTGTAGAGATATTCGGTCATGCCCATGGGGTTTTCGGTCATGTCGAGCACGGGAGTGGTGTCGTCGGCGTCCTTGCTGATAGCGAATACTGTGCTGCCGCTCAGCTGTATGGTCTGTGGGCTGATGAATGGAGCGCGGTTACCGCTGCCGGGAAATTCGATAGTGCCCTGGAGAGCTACGGTGCCGATCCACGGTGTGAGGTCGATGCCGTAGGCTGTGCGCCACTGGTCGACGAGCGCCTGCTCCTCGGGAGTGAGCGTCGATTCGTTGGCTGCGGGGAGCAGGGTGACGGTGGCATTCTGTGCGATGTCGAATTTGGCCGGGTCAAGATCGCGGATGGTGAATCCGAACGATGTCGATTCGGTGATGGTGCCGGCGTTGGCCGATGCCACGGTGAATGTGCCGGTGGTGGAGCCTGCGGCGATGCTGACGGGGTTGTTGCCTATGGTCAGCAGTGATGCGTCGCTGCCGGTCAGCTCGACGGTGAACGATGTGGCCGTGGCCAGCGGAGAACTGAGGCTGATAGCCACTGTGACGGTTTCGTCGGTGTTGTCGGTTATCGAGGAGTTGCCGTCGGGGATGCTGAAGTATATATGGTTGATCACTTCGGGTTCCGGCTCTTCGTTGCTGTCGGAGCATGATGCTGCCGTGAAGGCAAAGAGCAGCGCTGCCGCCGCTGCCAGGTAGTGGAATGCTTTCATCTGATTGGTTTTGTTATGGTTTTTGATATTGTTGTCAGTCGTTGAACGAGTCTTTGGGCCATCCGGGGTTTTGAGTCATGTTGTCGTTGTAGAGATATTCGTCCTTGGGGATGGGCCATAGCCATCGGTAGTCGCCGGGCGCGGGTATGCGTCCCGATGTGCTGCCGAGCAGGCGGCTGTAGTGCTTGAGATCGAAGTAGCGTTGTCCTTCGCCGAGAAATTCCAGATGTTTCTGGTGGAGTATCTCCTTGAGGAGGGCGTCGCCAGAGAGGGATGTATCCACCGGATCGGCACCGCGCCGGTCGAGGAATCGGTTGAGCGCGACGATGGCTTTCTGCGGGCCGTCGCCTCCGGCCTGTGCCCATGCCTCGGCTGCGGTGAAGAGTGCTGCCGACAGGCGCATCTTGTTGACAAACATAATCTCGCGCTTCTCGCGGCGCAGAAGATTGTATTTGCCGATGAACGACTGGCTGCCGAGAGCCTGACTGCTGAAGGGGCAGATGGTCCACTCCTTGCGGCAGTCGGTGTCGGTATATTCCATGGCCAGTGACGGGCTGACGCTGTAGTAGTCGCCTGTGGTGGTGTCGTAAACTATGCCCTGATAGTAGGTCTGCGACTGGTCGGGGTCGTTGTAGATGAATATCTGTTCCTCGCACGATGTGCTTTCCCAGAGCGTGCGGTAGACCGACGGGCTGAAACATTCGTAGCCGCGCTTGTCGAGCAGCGACGATGCCAGAGTGGCGGCGCGCTGGAAATTGCCGGCATAGAGTTCGACCTCAGCGAGCAGCAGTGTGGTGGCGTCGGCCGTAAGCCATGAGGGATCAGTGCCGGAGTGTCCGGTGGCGATGGCTTCTTCGAGAAGCCGGCGTATCTCGTCGATGGTGGCTCCGACGGTGGCTCTCGGGAGGTTGTCCATCGTCAGGCTGTTTTTGATCACAATGCCTTCGTTGTCGAGGCCGTCGGCCGGATCTGCAGCAAACAGTCGCAGCAGCTGGAAGTAGCAGTAGGCTTTGAGTGTATAGGCTTCGGCAGTGAGGTCGGCCACTTCGCGGCGATCGGCGTCGGTGGCGGCCGTGATGCCGGGGAGTCGTTCGAGCAGGGCGTTGGCGGTAGAGATCACCGAGTAATATTGCGGCCACGCATAGATCGACAGGTCGTGGAGCGCCGATGGCTGCCAGTTGTACTGGTTGGAGAGTGACGGATTGCGCGATGCCCAATAGGTGGGAATGAAGTCGTCGCTGAGCACCGCCAGATCGAATCCGGTGGCCGGCAGGGAGCTGTAGCCTGATGCGATCAGTTCGCGTCCGTTTTCGGGTGTGGCTATGGCGTCGGGATCTGTAAACTGGTTGTCGTAGGGTATGTCGAGCGAACATCCGGTCAGTAGCAGGGGAGCCGCGAGGTATGATATGATCTTTTTCATTTTCAGAATGTCAGGCTGAGGTTAAGCGTGATGACCGGCTGCACTGCCGAGCCGAGGGTGCCGGTTTCGGGATCCGACTCGCTGTAGGGAGTGAGTGTGAATAGGTTGGATGCCTGCAGCGCTGCTGTGGCGTATTTTATGATGCGTGTGGAGCTGAGCACTTTCTGTGGCACTCTGTATCGGAGCGAGAGCATCGACAGGCGCAGATAGTTGCTGCTGCCGGTGTTGGAGGTGTTGGCATACTGTAGAGTCTCTATCGCAGCCGACGAATAGAAGGGGGAGTAGTAGATCTTGTTGACGTCGCCTTCGCGCAGCCACATGGTCTGTGTCAGTCCGCGCAGTGCGTTGTAGTTCACGTCGTCGCGGTTGCGCACGTAGGTGTAGTTGTATTGCTTGATGCCGCCTGCCACCCAGTAGAAATCGGCGTCGAGTTCGAGATTTTTCCACGTTACTCCGAGGTTGAAGCTTCCGGAGTAGGGCGGAGTGAGATGTCCGAGGGTGATGAAGTCGTCGCGTGTGAGCTGTGTCTGTCCGGGCACTATCTCTCGGCCGTCCTTGCCGATGAATATGGGGAGTCCGGTGACGGCGTTGATGCCTGTCTGCCGCAGTCCGTAGAGCGTGTCGTAGGGCTTTCCGATCTGGAAGTCGGGTATTAGGGAGTAGTCGCTTGTGTAGAGCTTGTCGGTGTAATAGAGGTCGATCACTTTGTTTTTGTTGTAGGCCACGCTGGTGCTGAATCGGAGTCCCCAGTCGGGTGTGATGTCGGGCAGCGAGATGCTGATTCCGGCCTCGATGCCGTCGTTGCGGAGCACTCCGATGTTGCGCTTCATCATGCTGAATCCGTTGCTGGCGGCAATAGGCACGTCGAGCAGGGCGTCGGCTGTCTGGCGGCGATACCAGCGCAGGTCGAGGCTCAGGCGGTCGAAAAATCCGGCCTGGACTCCGGCGTCGATTGAGGTGGTGTGTTCAGGTTTGAGGTCGCGGTTGTAGAGCGCGAGAAGCTGTAGTATGCGGGCCGTGGCGTAGGCGTCCTCGAGATAGGAGAATGTGGCGATGGTCTGCGCCGCCGAAACTCCGGCGAGTGATGCGGTGTTGCCGTAGCTGCCTTTGAGATTGAGGCGTGTGAGCACTCTGTTGTTTTTCAGGAATCCGTATTCCGAGGGTGTCCATCCGAGTCCGACGGCCCATGCGGAGTTCCATCGTTTGTCGGAGGGGAGCACCGATGATCCGTCGAGCTTATAGGTGGCGAAGAGGTCGTAGGTGTCGTCGTAGGTATATCCGGCGACGGCTCCGTAGCCTATCTGGGCCACTTTTTCCTTGAAGCTCGATACGGCGGGCTTGCGGGCGCCGGTGAGCGACTGGTTGATGAGCGACGCCGAGGCGTGGTTGCCGACACCGTAGCCTGTGATGCCGAGATTGTCGGTCGACGTAAGATAGTAGTCGTGATTGAGGCTCAGGGTGAGGTTGTGGACGTTGCCAAGCACTTTGGCGTAGAGTGCGCGCACGTTGTAGCTGAAGTTGAGCAGCGTGTTCTTGTCTTTGTTGAGCCGTCCGAGTGCTTCGGGTCCGAAACCGCTCTGCTGTTCGGCGTATGACGATGCGGGGGTGAGCTGGGTGCCTTCGTTGATAAGGTAGTCAAGACCGGTCACGGCCGATATCTCCAGATCTTCGAGGGGCTTGAGGTTGACGCTCGCCGATGCTCCTCCGCGCTTGTCGGTGGTGTTGCTCTGATATTGATACATCAGGTCGGCGTATGTGCGGTTGGGGTATGACCATAGCTGGTTGCCGCTCTTGGTTTCGTAGGGGTTGAGGTTGTAGATGAGCGATGCGGGGGAGAAACTGCTGCCGTTGGGGGTCTTGTTTTCGGTGTAGGCTCCGTCCATAGTCATGGTGAAGTAGCCGAGTTTGCCGAGTGCTACGTCGATGCCCATGCGCATGGTGCCGCGCAGTGTGCTGTTGCCCTTGACCTGTCCTCCCTGTGTGGCGATGTTGGCGCTGACGAAGTATGACGATTTTTCGCTTCCTCCGCGCACCGACAGATTATGGTTCTGATACATGGCCACCCGGATCAGCTCGTTGAACCAGTCGGTGTTGATGCCGCGCAGTGAGTCGAGCACTGCTTTTCCGGAGGCAATCATGGCGTCAAGATCGGGGCTGTTGGGATAGCGGCGCCGGTAGTAGTCCTCGCTGTAACGGTAGCCTGGGGTGGCTTCGTTCATCATGAGCCGCTCGAGTTCGAGTTTTTCGTCGGAGCGCATCACCTTTACGCCGCGTCGGCCTTTGAGTGTGGCGCCCATGCCCAGCGAGTAGGTGACGTCGACCGTGCCGAAGTAGCTGCCGCGCTTCGATGTGATCTCTATCACTCCGTTGGATGCCTTGATGCCGTAGAGCGCGCAGGCGGCGGCATCCTTAAGTACCTTGATCTCTTTGATATCCTGCGGATTGAGCGTCCGGAAAGCGTCGGAGGATATCACTTTGCCGTCGAGTATGAACAGCGGTTCGTTGGCGGCGTCGCCTACGCGCAGCGACTGGTTGCCTCTGATGCGTATCTGCGGTTTTGATCCGAGTTCGCCGGTATTGGTGACTATCAGTCCCGGCACTGTTCCCTGCAGCGCAAGACTGATGTCGGTCATGGGCTTCTCGTTGAGGCGTTTCATGTCGACGGTCTGTACCACTCCCGAGCGGGCTCGGATGTCGATGTTGTTGATGTTTGGTTCGGCTGTCACCACCACTTCGTCGAGCGAGTTGCTGTCGGGTGCAAGGGTGAAGTCGAGTTTCGACTGTCCGTCGTAGATCACTTCCACTGGGTTCATGCCCAGAAATGTGACTTTTATCAGATCTCCTTTTTTAAGGCGTGCCTTGAGCTGGTATTTTCCTTCGACGTTGGCCGAGCACGCAAAAGAGGTGCCATCGATACGCACAACGGCTCCTGCGAGAGGCTCGCCGTCGATGTCGGTTATGAGTCCGCTCAAAGTTGTCGTTTCAGAGGTTTGGCCGATGGTCGCGACTGCCGGTTCGGCATGAACGGCACTGATTGTGCCGGTGGCAATGAATGCCCATAGCAAAATATGAAAAATCCGCATCCGTTAGGTAATATGTCACAATTTGTGTTAATGTTTCGCAAAAGTAGACAATAAAAACCACTC